>JACCDZ011139864.1_pt1 | contig 40555 bp, 36 predicted proteins | sample 7449551 | NCBI WGS metagenome assembly JACCDZ01 (sample SAMN15323452, study PRJNA562643) | freshwater metagenome | isolation source: river surface water | place: USA:Blue River Watershed | collected 2017-08-18
CTATTTGATTTTTGCGGGCGAGATCGTGAAGCGCGTCGGTAGCCTTCGGCTGGTGGCCTATGCCAGTGGATCCTCAACCGTTTTCTGCCTTCTGCAGGCCTTGATCATGGCGCCGGAGGCGTTGGTCACACAGCCAGTTCAGGTCTATGGACTCAGTCTCATCAATGCAAGCCTGTGCACCTTTGTACCGATGCTCTTGATCATGATGGCGATTCAGCGCGTGGGGTCGGGGATTGCGGCGCAGGCGGGTGCCATCGGGCCGATTGCCACGGTGTTCCTAGGATGGTTCTTTCTTAACGAGTCGATTACCCCGATCCAGTTGATCGGTATGGCCATCGTTTTGATCAGTATGGCGGTGTTACTGACGGCGCAATCGGGGTCCAAGGTGGCGCCGTCAGAACTGAAGGACGACCGTTAGGACCCGACTTTCCGGATGGCAATGACCACGTAGCGATTGCCTTCAGAGATGACCTGGAACTCGATCCGATCATTGGCCTGAAGTCCATCGAGGGTCTTTGCATCTCGAACTGTGAAGACCATCGTCATGGGGGGCATATCGAGTGACTTGATCTCTTCGTGCTGGATGGTGAGACGTTTGTTTGTGGCATCGACACGTCGGATAACGCCCTTCGCCCAGTCTGCTGCAGGGGTAACATCCATCACGTCGAGGGTACCCCTCATTCCTGCCTCAAAGTGACCCGCGACGAGGCAGGCAAATTCAAAGCGACCGGCGCGATTGAAGGTCCAGATAATCTCTTCGCGTTTGCCAGGGCTGACGTGGGCCATGTAGGGCTCGTCATGTTCCATATTTGGAAACTTCTTCATCATCTCCGCGTGTGCTGCGAGCTCTTTGGCGGTGCCGATGACCATTTCATGCATGACCTTTCCCTGGTTGGCGACCCTAAATCGGATGGTTTCACCAAGGCGAACTTGAAGCTTATTGGGGGTAAATTGCATGTTGTCGGTCATGGCGATATCGACAGTTCGGTCGACTTTCTTCGCATCGCCTGCAATGCCCCATTCCTTCTGCTCGGCTGGGCCGGCCGGCTTGTTGTGGTGTCCAGATGGGCCGTGAGCATGAGCGGCGGCGATGCCAAGCCAAAGCGTGATCCCCAGCGATACCGAGAGACGTCTGACAAGTGTCGTGTGTTTCATCGAGTGTTTTCCTTAAGTTAGTGTTGGTGCGTCTTTCCGGGCTTTTTCACCTGGACTTCGACGGCGGTCGATGACTGACGCGGCATGGCGCTGCCACCTGCGGTGGCTCGCCGAACCGGTTCCTGTAAGGGTGCCCCCGTCCATTCGTAGGCCACGGTTCCTTTTGGATGCTGATACCAGCCTGGATCTGAGTAGTCACCAGGCTTTTGGGTCTTTCGGACCTTGAGGATGCTAAACATCCCACCCATTTCAACGGAGCCAAAAGGACCTTGTCCCGTCATCATCGGAATGGTGTTTTCGGGCAACGGCATTTCCATTTCGGCCATGTCGGCCATCCCGCGCTCGCCCATGACCATGTAGTCAGGGATCAATCGGCTAATCCGCTTTGCGAGTCCCGTGTGATCCACGCCGATCAGCGTAGGAACCTTGTGTCCCATTGCGTTCATGGTGTGATGAGACTTGTGACAATGGAACGCCCAGTCACCTTCTTCGTCAGCAACGAAGTCGAGCTGACGCATCTGACCCACTGCAATATCCTGGGTGACCTCATAGCGACGCGTGCTCTTCGGTGTGGGCCCCCCGTCGGTTCCCGTCACCATAAACTCATGACCATGAAGATGAATCGGGTGGTTCGTCATGGTCAAGTTGCCAATTCGGAGCCGCACACGGTCATTGAGTCGTACATTCAGCGAATCAATCCCGGGAAACACGCGGCTGTTCCATGACCATATATTGAAGTCGAGCATGGTCATGATCTTGGGTGTGTAGCTTCCGGGGTCAATATCATAGGCGTTCAACAAGAAGCAGAAGTCTCGGTCGACCGGGTCGATCAGCGGGTGGCGTCCCTTCGGATGAGTGACCCAAAATCCCATCATGCCCATGGCCATTTGTGTCATCTCGTCAGCGTGTGGGTGGTACATGAAGGTGCCCGGACGTCGCGCAACGAACTCGTACACAAAGGTCTTACCCGGCTGAATACCGGGCTGATTCAGACCCGTGACGCCATCCATGCCATTCGGCAGGCGTTGCCCATGCCAATGAATCGAGGTGTGCTCTGGCAGTCGATTCGTCACAAAGATGCGAACCTTATCGCCTTCCACGACCTCAATCGTCGGGCCGGGTGACTGGCCGTTATAGCCCCACAGGTGGGCTTTAAATCCGGGGGCCATTTCACGAACGACCGGCTCAGCAATCAGATGGAATTCCTTCACGCCGTTATTCATCCGCCAGGGCAGTGTCCATCCATTAAGGGTGACTACAGGGTTGTAGGGCCTTCCGTTTTGCGGCACCAATGGTGGTTGAGTGAGCGGGCTATCCTGAATCACTGGCTCAGGAAGTCGGGCCAAGGCACTGCGGGCCACTACTGCCGAGGCAAGTGTCACACTCGCCGCCGCAGCGCCCGTCAAAAATTGTCGTCTGTTCGGTGGATTCATAGTGCGCGTCCAATCTGTGCAAGGTGTGCGTTGAGCAGCGTGAGTTCCAGGTCAAGTTCAGACTCAGATCGAAGGAGATCTGCTCTGGCGTTCAGGTATTTCTGGACTGACTGGACCTGATGCTCAGCCTCCTTCAAAAGATCAAAAATACCGATGATCATGCCGTTGTAGTGCAACACGGCCTCATCCAAGAGTTGCTTTCTCAAGGGAAGAATCTTGTGTTGATACTGCTCGACCTGTTGGGCGCGCATGGCATGGCGTGATAACGCTTGTTGGGCCTGCGAGAGTCTTGCCAAGAGATCTGGCGCTGGTTCAGTCTGAGCGAGCTCGTTGAGTCGTTTTTCGAGTTGTGTCCGTACGCTATTCGTCGCGATCGGGTGTTGACGAAGGTCGGTTGGTCTCTCTAACGCAGGCAACTTGGCAGCGAATCCCATGATCTGGCGGAGATGTTCCTGTTCTTGAACTGCACGATCGTGTGCCTGTACCGTTGCATGAAGCGCCGATTCAGCCTTTAACTGCTCTTCGATCAGATGAAGGGCGTTGAGGTTTCCTGCCTTGCGCATCCGTGTTGAGAGTTCGGTCGCAATCGAATTGATCTCGTAGACCTCCGCCTGAATCGCTGCCCACTCTTGCGTGCTTTGGGCAAGGTAAAACTGAGTCTTCACCGCGTGGATGAGTCGTTGTCGGGTGACCAGTGCCTGCCGTTGCTCGGCGGATAATCGTCGCCAATCAGGGGCGGCGAGGTCGATGCCAACCAGTCGCTGAATCAGATCCGGGTGTTGTTCCAGCGTTAGGCGGATGGCCTCTTCGAGTCGCAGTATCGCGGCGGGTGTTTGGGCTGATGCGGTCGGTTGCTGGGCCTCCCGAAGGTAGGCCTTCCATCCGCCGGCGCGTTGTACCCGGTCAATCGTGGCGCGCCAATCCGACACTGGCGGAACGAGTGCCTTCGATGCTGACGGCGATGAAGCTGCAGTGGACGCTGCGGCTTGCGAGTGTTGATGCGAGTGCTGGTGCGAGTCTTGCGCCCAGGCGTGTAGCATCGGTGTAAGCCATACCGACAAAACAAAAATTGAAGCGAGTGTTGCTCGCATAGGACCTCCTGTTGTTCAAACATCTCCGGTGCTGCGCATTCAGTCGCACCACAACTCAGAACAAAAAGGGGGTCTATCGAGGGGGTCGAAGCAGGCCCTCGGGGACATTGCCGGGCCCAAGTGCGCCTGTAAAGACGGATGGAGAAGGTGACTTAAACCTGGCCGGTGCATCACAGGCATCGGTACAGGTGACGTAGTTCATCGCACAGCAGCCTGCGCAATGAGCACAATCTTGTTGGTCGAGCGGCATGTCTGGCAATGAATCGGCGCTTAGGTCATGTCGCTCATGCATGTGATCTTTGTGGTGCGCGCTATCGGCAACATCCGTGTGGGCAGCCCCGATCTGCGTCCCTTGATCGCTATGACAGGCCATCGCCAAGACCGCCTGACCCTGTAGCAGCAGCGTCAGGCTGAGCAGGGCGATCGCGAGGCGATGCCCAAGGCTCGTGGTCCGAGAGATGATCGTGTGCATCGGGTGTGTTACGCGGCCATTAGCTCACGAAGAACGTAGGGCAGGATGCCGCCATGCTTGTAGTAGTCGTCTTCGATCGGCGTATCGATGCGGCAGAGCACGGTGACATTCTGACGGCTACCATCCTTACGGGTGATCACCAGCGTGAGATCTTGCTGAGGCTGGAGGTTATCCGGGATCGCCACGTCGAAGGACTCCGTACCATCGAGGTTGAGGCTTTGGGCGCTGTCACTTCCTTTGAACTGCAACGGCAGCACGCCCATGCCGACGAGGTTAGAGCGATGGATCCGCTCGTAGCTGCGTGCCACCACAAGCTTGACGCCAAGCAGCTGCGTGCCTTTAGCGGCCCAGTCACGTGATGAACCACTGCCGTATTCTTCGCCACCGATGACTGCTGTGGGAACACCGGCTTGCTGGTAGGCCATTGCAGCATCATAGATAAACATCTTCTCGCCACTTGGCTGATACAGCGTGACACCGCCTTCTTCGCGGGTGCCGTCTGACTTCGGTGGCAGCATCAGATTCTTGATGCGAACGTTAGCGAACGTGCCACGCATCATCACCTCGTGATTGCCTCGGCGAGAGCCGTAGCTGTTGAAGTCTGCCTTCTGCACGCCATGATCTTTCAGGAACTTGCCGCCAGGCGATGCTTCTTTAATCGATCCTGCGGGGGAGATATGGTCGGTGGTGATCGAGTCCCCGAGGATTGCCAGTGCGCGGGCGCCTTGAATTGATGTCATCGCTTTTGGAGACATTGCGAAGTCATCAAAGAAGGGGGGCTTCGCGATGTAAGTCGACTTGGGCCAGTCATAGACCTGACCGGTCGTCCCCTTGATGTTGTTCCACAGATGATGGTCCTTGGTTAGATCGCTGTACAGGGATCGGAAGGTGTTCGGATCGCGTGCGTAGCCCATGACCGCAGCAATCTCTTGGCTCGTCGGCCAGATGTCCTTCAGATAAACGGGGCCATCCTTACCCTGACCAACCGGCTCAGTAGCGAGATCTTTCAGCACTGTTCCCGCGATGGCATAGGCCACCACGAGCGGTGGAGATGCCAAGAAGTTTGCGCGAAGGTTCGGGTGAATCCGTGCTTCAAAATTTCGATTGCCTGAAAGCACTGCTGCACAGACCAGGTCTTCCTTGACAATTGCCTCGTTGAACTCGGGACGCAGGTCACCGGCGTTACCGATACATGTCGTACAGCCGTAGGCCGCGACAGAAAAACCGAGAGTCTCAAGATAGGGAAGCAGTCCTGCTTTGGTCAGATACTCCGTGACGACACGGCTACCTGGCGCCAGCGAGGTCTTGATATGGCGCTGCACGCGAAGACCTTTTTCGACTGCCTTTTTCGCCAGAAGACCGGCCGCTAGCAGCACCCCAGGGTTGGAGGTGTTGGTACACGAGGTAATCGCTGCGATCAGCACATCACCACTGCCGATCTCGGCATCCCCGGCTTTGACGCGTTTCGCAAGTGCGGCTGCAGGCTGTGCAAATCCGTTCTCAGCGACCGGCTTGCTGAACAGTTCCGTAAAGGACTGCTTCATCTTGGTCAGCTCGATCCGGTCTTGCGGGCGCTTTGGCCCTGCAAGGGACGGTTTAATCGTGGAGAGGTCCAGCGTCACTGACTTGGTGTAGTCGATCTGACCTTGTCTGGGCGTACCGAACAACTGCTGTGCCTTGAAATAGGCCTCGAACATGTCGACCTCTTCCTGCGTGCGACCGGTCGCGCGCATAAAGTCGACCGTCACATCATCGACCGGGAAAAAGCCCATCGTTGCGCCGTACTCCGGCGCCATGTTGGCAATGGTGGCCCGATCCGGGAGCGAGAGCGACGCGGTGCCTTCACCATAAAACTCAACGAACTTTCCAACGACTTTCTCTTTACGCAGCATCTCCGTGATGGTGAGTACCAGGTCTGTTGCGGTACAGCCCTCTGGTAGCTGACCCGTGAGGTTCACCCCGACGACGTCGGGCGTCAGGAAGTACACCGGCTGCCCCAGCATGCCGGCCTCGGCCTCAATACCGCCCACGCCCCAGCCCACAACGCCAATACCGTTAATCATGGTGGTGTGGCTATCGGTTCCGACCAGCGTGTCGGGGTAAGAGATGCCATCGCGCGTGTGCACACCGCGGGCGAGATATTCCAGGTTCACCTGGTGAACGATGCCGATCCCTGGGGGAACCACTTTGAAGGTATCAAAGGCTTGCATTCCCCATTTCATGAACTGATAGCGCTCTTGATTGCGCTCAAACTCGAGTTTCATGTTGAGGTCCAGCGCTTCTTTTTTGCCGAAGTGGTCGATCATCACGGAATGATCAACGACAAGATCCACGGGCACGAGTGGCTCGATGACTTTGGGGTTCTTGCCCATGTCATGGGCGATGTTACGCATGGCAGCCAGGTCGGCAAGCAGCGGCACGCCAGTGAAGTCTTGCAGGACAACCCGCGCGACAACGAAGGGAATCTCATCGACACGCGCTGCGGTGGGTCCCCAGTTTGCGAGCTGTTGTACGTGGGCCTCGGTGACTTTTTTTCCATCGCAGTTGCGAAGGACCGCCTCGAGCACGATGCGAATTGACACGGGGAGCCGAGAAATCTTGCCAACGCCGGCTTTCTCGAGTGCGGGAAGGCTGTAGAACTGGCCGTTCTTTCCAGAGGCGGTGGTGAATGTCTGAAGACTGTTGTGAAGGTTATGCGGCATGTAAAGCTCCCTGATGACGTTTTTTTAGTTTTGAACGGTGATATTTTAGAAAAAAGCAGTCTGCGCAGCAGCAGGAATTTGCAGACCCGACTGTTGGGCGCGTTTCAATAAGCTCCAGAAGTATCGATAGCTTGCGCGATCATGGAGCAGGCCACGATCGGCAATCGGCCCCCAGTTTGCTGCCTGGGCCGCTAATAGGATCCGCCCGGCATCCTCGAGCTCCTGTTCGGTCGGCTGAAACGCGGTCAGGATCTGGCCGATCTGGTTCGGATGGATACTCCACATCCGCGTAAAGCCAAACTCATTTCTGGCCCGCCCCGCGTCGTCCAAAGCCTGGGTCGGCGACCCAAAGTCCGTGGTTGGGTTGTGCGTGGGGATCTTACCGTGGGCGTGCGCCGCCGCACTGATCTCGAGCTTTGCCCGGCGAAGCAACGGGTGGTCAAACTGGCCGGGACTCTTCATGGCCGAGACTGGAATCGCGCCTCGATGACTGCTGGTGAAGTCCATCTGGCCGAAGGCGAGAAACTGCACCTGAGGATGGGCGGCGATGGCGAAGACGTCGTGTAATCCGGCCTCGTCTTCGAACATGATCTGAAGGGGAATCGGGTTCTGAAGCCCAGCCTTTTGTGACTGGGCGTCGATCCATTCGACCGCCTCCTGAAACTGGGACAGACCAGCGATCTTTGGAACCGTGATGTAAGCCAGGCCCGCGGGCTTTGCGCCGATCAGCGTGGCAACGTCTTGTCGAAAGGCGGGGTGGTCCACGGGATGGACCCGTGCCCCTACACGGCGCGTTTCCTTGCGTGGCTCTGACAGAATGCCGGAGAGCAGGGCGGCGGTCTCCGCTTCGGCGCCAGACGGTGCGCCATCTTCCATATCGGCTGTGACATCGAACGCCCCGCGCATTTCGTCCTGTAGCGCCAGGGCCTTCCTGAGCTTCTTTTCATCTCCTGCGTAGTGCTCGCATGCAGGAGGTGGCATTGACGACACGCCGCCCTCCTGATGGAGAACGGCGTCGGGGTGCAAAACTCCCATGTCGCTTGCCCCCGATTAACCGAGTAGGTGCTTGACGCCGTCGCGCTCCTCGAGCAGCTCGTTCAACGTGTGCGTCATCCGCTCACGCGAGAAGCTATCGATTTCCAGCCCCTGCACCAGCTGGTATTCGCCGTTGGCGCAGGTGACGGGATAGCCGTAGATGATTTCTTCGGGAATGTCATAGGCGCCATCCGATGGGATCCCCATGGTGACCCACTTACCATTGGTGCCCAGCACCCAGTCGCGGATGTGGTCAATGGCGGCATTGGCGGCCGAGGCAGCCGACGAGAGGCCACGGGCTTCGATGATCGCAGCGCCACGCTTACCCACTGTCGGGATGAAGACGTCCTTGTTCCAGACATCATCGTTAATAAGCGATTTCAGGCTCTGGCCACCGACGGTCGCAAAACGGTAGTCGGGATACATGGTGGGACTGTGGTTGCCCCAGACCACCAGCTTTTCGATATCGCCGACGGGCTTGCCGCTCTTTGCTGCGAGTTGGGATAGTGCTCGGTTGTGATCCAGACGAAGCATGGCCGTGAAGTTCTTCTTCGGCAGGTCTGGGGCCGACTTCATGGCGATATACGCATTCGTGTTCGCAGGGTTCCCCACGACAAGTACCTTGACCGTGCGCTTAGCAACCGCATTTAAGGCCTTGCCTTGGGCGGTGAAAATCTGGGCATTCGCGGACAGTAGGTCTTTACGCTCCATGCCGGGTCCGCGGGGGCGTGCACCCACCAGAAGCGCGATATCGGCATCTTTGAACGCGGTCATCGGATCGCTATGGGCGGTCATTCCGGCGAGCAATGGGAACGCACAGTCGTCGATCTCCATCATGACGCCCTTGAGCGCCTTCTGGGCTTTCTCGTCGGGGATTTCCAGGAGTTGCAGGATGACCGGCTGGTCCTTGCCCAGTAGGTCGCCATTGGCGATTCGAAACAACAGGCTGTATCCAATCTGGCCGGCGGCGCCGGTGACTGCAACACGCATCGGGGACTTGCTCACGGGATCTCCTTAAGTAGGTGGGTTCATGACGCTAGGTTGACGAGAGTTTAGGGTTGACCCTAGTCCGTGTCAAAAAGCACTCTTATAATTCGGGAAATAAAAAATCTCAGGGGGAAGTTCATGGGCGATTTCGCGAAAAAGTCGCGTCCGCAGTTTCGCAACATCCATATTTCACAGATTCTCCAATATCGACTGCCCGCCGCCGGCATCATGTCGATTCTTCACCGAGTGAGTGGACTGAGCATGTTTTTGCTGCTCCCTGTCTTGCTCTGGATTTTTGATCGAAGTCTGACATCAGAGCTTAGCTATGCGGAGCTGATGGAAGTGGTGTCATCTCCGTTGATGAAGATCGTTCTCTGTGGTCTGGTCTGGGCGTTCTTTCACCATCTGCTTGCAGGTATTCGTCACCTTGTCAGCGATCTACATATCGGTCTGACGAAAGAAAACGCGGCCGCCTGGGGTGTCGGCGTTTTGGTCGGTGGTCTCGCGCTGTCTTTTATTGCCTGGCTCAAAATTTTCGGAGTGATCTAAACCATGAGTTCTTCTTCCATCGGACCGAAGCGTCTTGTTGTCGGGGCCCATTACGGACTGCGTGACTGGCTTGCCCAGCGGGTGACTGCAGTGGTGATTGGGGTCTATGCACTCGTGCTTTTCATTAGTGCGCTAGTGGTCTCGGAGCCCGGATACGGGGGATGGGCCGGGCTTTTTGCCAATACCTGGATGAAGGTGCTGACGCTATTAGCGGTACTCGCTTTGATCTACCACGCCTGGGTTGGTGTTCGCGATATTTGGATGGACTACGTCAAACCGGTTGGTGTTCGTCTTGCGCTTCAGATCTTCACGATTCTTTGGCTGATCGGCTGCGGGGTTTGGGCGATTGAAATTCTCTGGAGGGTGTAACCGTGGCGCACACGCTGTCGAATCAAACGAGCAGTCTTCCGCGTCGAAAGTTTGATGCGGTCATTGTGGGTGCGGGTGGCGCTGGGATGCGTTGCTCGCTTCAGCTTGCCGAAGCAGGGCTTAACGTTGCTGTGCTGTCAAAGGTGTTTCCCACGCGATCCCATACGGTTGCCGCGCAGGGCGGCATTGGGGCGTCGCTCGGCAACATGAGTGATGACAACTGGTACTGGCATATGTTCGACACCGTGAAGGGGTCGGATTATCTCGGTGACCAAGATGCCATTGAGTTCATGTGCCGCGAGGCACCAAAGGTTGTCTATGAGCTGGAACATTTCGGCATGCCGTTCGACCGAAACCCAGATGGCACGATCTATCAGCGGCCCTTCGGAGGCCATACCGCGAACTTAGGTGAAAAGCCTGTGCAGCGTGCCTGTGCTGCTGCGGACCGCACAGGCCACGCCTTGTTACACACGCTCTATCAGCGCAACGTCCGTGCGCGCACGCAGTTCTTTGTGGAGTGGATGGCCCTGGACATTATTCGTGATGCGGACGGAGACTGCGTCGGCGTTGTCGCCTTGGAGATGGAAACGGGCGAGATCATGATCCTTGAGGCAAAGGTCACCGTCTTTGCAACGGGTGGCGCTGGACGGATCTGGGCGGCGTCCACCAATGCCTTTATCAATACAGGCGATGGAATGGGGATGGCCGCCCGCGCAGGAATTCCGCTGGAGGACATGGAGTTCTGGCAGTTCCACCCGACGGGCGTCGCAGGCGCTGGCGTGTTGATTACAGAGGGGGTTCGCGGAGAAGGCGGCATCCTGCTCAATAGCAATGGCGAGCGTTTCATGGAGCGCTATGCACCGACGCTTAAGGATCTAGCCCCTCGTGATTTTGTGTCTCGCTCGATGGACCAGGAGATTAAAGAGGGTCGCGGCTGTGGTCCAAACAAGGACCATGTGCTGCTCAAGCTCGATCACCTCGGTGCTGACAAGATTCTGAAAAAGCTGCCGTCCATTCGCGAGATCGCGATTAAGTTTGCAAACGTGGATCCGATCAAGGAACCGATTCCTGTGGTGCCGACGATTCACTACCAGATGGGCGGTATTCCGACTAACGTCTACGGCCAGGTCGTTGCACCGAAGAATGGCAATCCGAACGCTATTGTCAACGGTCTCTATGCGATTGGCGAGTGTGCCTGTGTCTCAGTGCACGGGGCAAACCGTCTTGGAACAAACTCACTGCTCGATCTGGTGGTCTTTGGCCGCGCTGCCGGTAACCACATCGTGTCGCAGAAGTTTGGTGGACAGGGCCACAAGTCACTGCCTGCGGATGCGGCAGACCTTGCCCTGTCACGTGTCGCGAAGATCGATGGCTCAAGCAAAGGGGAGCGTGTGCAAGATGTCGCACAGAGTATCCGCGATGCTATGCAGCACTATTGCGGCGTCTTCCGAACCAGCGATCTGCTCAAAGAGGGCGTGCAGAAGATCATGGAGATCGATGAACGTGTGAAGAATGTCCATGTGGCGGACAAGTCCAAGGTCTTTAATACGGCTCGCGTCGAGGCGTTAGAGCTCGACAACCTGATCGAGACTGCAAAGGCCACGATTGTGTCGGCCGAGGCACGCAACGAGAGTCGTGGGGCGCACGCGCACCGTGACTTCCCTGAGCGCGATGATACGAACTGGATGCGCCACAGCCTCTGGTATTCAGAAGGCAACCGCCTGGACTACAAGCCAGTGAATCTCAAACCAATGACCGTTGAATCGTTTGTACCCAAAAAGAGGACCTTCTGATCATGGCATCACGCAGCGTACGTTTTTCGATCTATCGCTACGATCCTGACAAGGATGCAAAGCCCTACATGCAGGATCTGACCGTTGAGCTCAAGGAGACGGACAAGATGCTCCTTGATGCGCTCATGCGAATTAAGAGTGATGCAGACGACTCATTGTCATTCCGTCGCTCATGCCGTGAGGGCGTCTGTGGCTCAGACGCGATGAACATCAACGGTAAGAACGGTCTGGCCTGTATCACCAACCTTCGCGATCTGAAAGAGCCCATCGTGCTGCGCCCGTTACCCGGACTTCCGGTGGTGCGGGATCTGATCGTCGACATGACGCAGTTCTTTAAGCAGTACCACTCGATCAAGCCCTTCCTGATTAACGACACGCCCCCTCCTGAGAAGGAGCGTCTGCAGTCCCCAGAAGAGCGTGAGGAGCTTGACGGCCTCTACGAGTGCATTCTGTGCGCCTGCTGCTCGACAAGCTGCCCGTCGTTCTGGTGGAATCCCGATAAGTTTGTGGGTCCGGCCGGTCTATTGCAGGCTTATCGATTCATTGCCGATAGCCGGGATCAGGCAACGAGTGAGCGACTCGATAACCTAGAAGATCCCTATCGTCTATTCCGTTGCCACACGATCATGAACTGCGTGGATGTCTGCCCGAAGGGACTGAACCCCACGAAGGCAATCGGCAAGATTAAAGAGCTGATGGTCCGCAGAACGGTCTAGCGGCGTTTCTATGACTGTCATGACCCCAGATCCTTTTGCGGTTGCGAGTCCGTCGGCATCGGCTGCGGGGGATCTGGCGCCAGAGGACTTGGTTCGTCGTCTTCGGTGGCGGGCGCGACGGGGTCTGCTTGAAAACGACTTGTTGCTGAATCATTTTTTTGAGAAGTGGGAAGGTCGCCTGACGGTCGAGGATCACAACGGGCTGGGGAGGCTCCTCGATCTGACGGATAACGATCTTCTTGATTTGTTGGTTGGCAGAGAAGAGCCCGACGGGCCGCTTGACCAGCCCGATGTTCACGCAGTGTTGATGAAAATTCGTACCGCATAACTTTACAAACAGAACCCCCTTCGCCCGAAAGGAAAGATGATGTCGACTGATCAGAAAGCCACGATCTCCTTTACCGATGGAACGCCTTCCATCGATCTGCCGATTCTCAAAGGATCGGTAGGACCGGATGTCATTGATATTCGTAAGCTGTACGGTGCGACGGGAAAGTTCACCTACGATCCGGGATTTCTCTCGACGGCCTCTTGCCAGTCCACCATCACCTACATCGATGGCGATAAGGGCGAGCTGCTCTATCGTGGCTATCCCATCCAGGAATTAGCCGTGCACTGCGACTTTCTCGAGGTCTGCTATCTGCTGTATTACGGCGAACTGCCCACGCCTGCGCAGAAAGCCGAGTTCGAGGACCTGGTGATGCATCACACGATGGTGCATGAGCAGATGCAGTTTTTCCTACGGGGCTTTCGACGCGATGCGCACCCCATGGCGATTCTCACCGGAATGATCGGGGCGATGTCGGCGTTCTACCCAGACAGTATGGATATTAATTCGGCGGAGCAGCAGGATATTTCCGCTATTCGACTGATTGCAAAGATGCCGACCCTGGTCGCACTGTCCTACAAATACAGCATCGGTCAGCCAATCATCTATCCGCAGAACGATCTCTCCTACACGGCAAACTTCATGCGAATGATGTTTGCAACGCCTTGCGAGAACTACAAGCTCAATGACGTCTTGGTTCGCGCAATGGACCGTATCTTCATCCTGCATGCCGACCATGAACAGAACGCGTCCACATCGACCGTGCGTCTTTGCGGCTCTTCGGGAACGTCGCCGTTCGCGGCGATCTCCTCAGGAATCGCCTGCCTTTGGGGCCCTGCTCACGGGGGTGCGAACGAGGCCTGTCTGACCAGGCTCGAGGAACTCAATGCCAACGGCGGTGTCGCCAAGGTCGGTGAGTTCATGGAGAAGGTGAAAGACAAGAACTCAGGGGTACGACTGATGGGCTTTGGCCATCGTGTCTACAAGAACTTTGATCCGCGCGCCAAGCTGATGCAGGAGACCTGTAAAGAGGTCTTGGGCGAGCTGGGTCTCGAGAACGACCCCATCTTTAAGCTGGCCATGGCACTCGAGAAGATCGCGCTAGAAGATGATTACTTTGTCTCTCGGAAGCTCTATCCGAATGTGGACTTCTACTCGGGCATTGTTCAGCGGGCGCTCGGGATTCCGACGGATGCATTCACCTGTATTTTCGCGTTGGCCCGGACGATTGGCTGGATCAGCCAGTGGAAGGAGATGATCACCGATGCGGAGTACAAGATTGGACGTCCCCGCCAGTTGTTTGTGGGGTCACAAACCCGGTCTGTGAAGCCGTTGGCACAGCGGGGGTAGCTAGGAAAGGGGCCATTCGTGGCCCCTTTTTGTTGAAGAAGTGTTTGCGTTTCGGGGAGGGGCAGTGTTAACCTGCCAGCGGCGTTCCTCGGTTGGGGCGCCTTCGCAATCCGCTAACCGGTGAGGCCGTGTCGCGGAAGGTTAAACCTGCATCATTTCAGGCCAAAGGCCTAGAAGGGTGAAGCATCATGATGAAGAGCTATCAGCTCAACTCGTACCTATTTGGAGCCAATGCGCCTTATGTCGAAGAACTCTACGAGTCTTATCTCGACAATCCTGGCTCCGTTCCCGATAAATGGCGAAGCTACTTTGATCAGCTTCAGATTCTGCCGGCGACCGATGGCTCCGAATCAAGCCGAGATATTGCCCACGCGCCGATTGTGGAATCGTTCGCCCAGCGCGCGAAAGCGAACGCTTTCTTACCGCGGGTCGCTGAGCGAGACCTTTCGATTGCGCGCAAACAAGTCCATGTCCAGTCCATCATTGCGGCCTACCGATTCTTAGGGGCCCGATGGGCGGATCTTGATCCACTGAAGCGTCAAGAGCGTCCTGCGATCCCAGAGCTTGAACCTGGTTTTTATGACCTAACGGAGGCCGATCTCGACACGACCTTCCGTGCCGACAACCTGTATTTCGGCCAGGAGCAGATGACCCTGCGCGAAATGATCAAGGGGCTTCGCGACACTTACTGCGGCACGATTGGCGCCGAATACATGTACATCTCGGATCCCGCTGAGAAGCGTTGGTTCCAGCAGCGACTGGAGAGCATTCGTTCCACGCCTCAGTTTGCGCCCGAGAAGAAAAAGCGAATTCTCTCCAAACTCACTGCGGCGGAGGGCCTTGAGCGGTTCCTGCACACCAAATATGTTGGCCAAAAGCGTTTCTCACTAGAAGGGGGCGAGTCGTTTATTGCCTCAATGGACGAGATCATTCAACGTGCTGGCGAGCAAGGCGTTGAGGAGATTGTGATCGGTATGGCCCATCGAGGCCGTCTAAACGTGCTGGTCAATACGCTTGGAAAAGTCCCCAAAGAGCTTTTTTCGGAGTTTGAAGGTCATCATGCAGATGACCTGCCCGCGGGCGACGTGAAATATCACCAGGGATTTTCGAGTGATATCTCGACGCCCGGCGGTCCGGTTCACCTGTCACTCGCGTTTAACCCGTCTCACCTTGAGATCGTGAACCCCGTGGTCGAAGGGTCCGTTCGTGCACGTCAGGATCGACGTGGCGATGAGAAAGGGACTCAAGTACTGCCGATTTTGGTGCACGGCGATGCCGCGTTTGCTGGTCAGGGCGTGGTGATGGAGACCTTGAACCTCGCGATGACTCGAGGCTATGGCACCGGTGGAACGGTACACCTCGTGATTAACAATCAGATTGGATTTACCACGTCAGATCCTCGGGACACACGGTCGACGAGCTATTGCTCTGACGTGGTGAAGATGATCGAAGCACCCGTGCTCCACGTGAACGGTGATGACCCGGAGGCGGTGGTGCTTGCCACGCAGATTGCTGTGGACTATCGCATGGCCTTCGGAAAGGACGTTGTCGTCGATATCGTCTGCTTCCGTAAGCTTGGCCACAACGAACAAGACACCCCGTCACTCACACAGCCGCTGATGTACAAGGTAATTGGTCAGCATCCCGGAACGCGCAAGCTCTACGCAGATCGACTCGAGACGATCGGCGTGATTCGGATTGGAGAAGGCGACGAGATGGTCAAGGCCTTCCGTGCCGATATGGAAGACGGCACGAACCAGTCTTCGCCAGTGCTCTCGAATTACAAGAGCAAGTTTGCGGTGGACTGGTCCCCATTCCTGGGTAAGAAGTGGACTGATGATGCCGATACCTCTGTTCCTGCGACCGAGATCAAACGTCTCGCTGAACGGATCACCACGATTCCCGAAGGATTTAAGGTTCACTCATTGGTTGAGAAGGTGCTCAACGATCGACGCAGCATGGGGCGTGGTGAGCTCAATCTCGACTGGGGGATGGGTGAGCACCTTGCATATGCCTCGCTCGTTGCGAGCGGCTATGCCGTTCGCATTACAGGTCAAGACGCAGGCCGCGGCACGTTTACTCACCGGCATGCGGTACTCCATGATCAGAATCGCGAGAAGTGGGACGCAGGCACGTATATTCCGCTCCAGAACGTCGCCTCGGGCCAGGCGCCCTTTACGGTGATTGACTCGGTGCTGTCGGAAGAGGCGGTGCTCGGATTTGAGTACGGCTATTCCACTGCAGAGCCGAATTCACTGGTGATCTGGGAAGGCCAGTTTGGTGACTTTGTGAACGGCGCCCAGGTGGTGATCGATCAGTTCATCTCGTCCGGTGTAGTGAAGTGGGGTCGACAGTCTGGTCTGGTGATGTTGCTGCCCCATGGCTACGAAGGTCAGGGCCCGGAGCACTCCTCTGCGCGTCCTGAGCGATTCCTGCAGCTTTGCGCAGACCTCAATATGCAGGTTGTCCAGCCGACGACTGCTGCGCAGATATTCCATGTCTTGCGTCGTCAGATGCTTCGTCCGTTCCGTAAGCCCCTGGTGGTGCTGTCACCGAAGTCCCTGCTGCGTAATAAAGACGCAGGCTCGCCGCTCGAAACCCTCACCAAGGGTTCTTTCCAGACGGTGATTGGGGAGGTTGACAAGGCGATTGATGCGAAGAAGGTCAAGCGCGTACTGGCCTGTTCCGGAAAGGTCTATTACGAACTGGTGAATGCGCGGCGTGAGCGCAAGGCGAGTGATGTCGCCATCATTCGTGTGGAGCAGCTCTATCCGTTCCCGCACAAGGCATTCGCCACTGAGATAAAGAAGTATGCGGCTGCGACCGAGGTGATCTGGGTTCAAGATGAACCGCAGAATCAGGGCTACTGGTTCCAGATCCAGCACAATTTGCTCGAGAACATGCTACCGGGTCAGAAGCTTGCGTATGCAGGACGTCCCGCATCCGCGTCTCCTGCCGTGGGCTATCTCGAAAAGCATATTGCGCAGCTCAAGGAGCTGGTCGACACCGCCTTCGGCAAAGTCAAAGGCTTTGTCCATACCAAATAACGACCCTATAGAAGAGAAGAGACCAACATGGCAATTCATGACGTAAAAGTTCCTCAGCTATCTGAGTCTGTCGCCGAAGCGACCCTGCTGCAGTGGAAAAAGAAGGTTGGCGAATCAGTTGCAGCCGACGAGATTCTGATTGAGATCGAGACGGATAAAGTCGTACTCGAAGTGCCTGCACCGTCTGCCGGTGTCCTGACCGAGATCATCAAGGCCGATGGTGGCATGGTGGTCTCCAACGAGGTGATCGCAAAGATCGACACCGACGCGAAAGCCTCCGTGGCTTCGGCTGCGCCTGCGAAGGCCGCCACCCCCGTCGCGGCCCCGGTGCCCGCAGCCCCAACCCCCGCCGCACCCATTGCCGCCGCAAAACCCGGATCCGCAATCGCGATGCCGTCTGCCGCAAAGCTGATGGCAGAGACGGGGGTTGTTCCGAGTGCCGGTTCTGGTAAGGACGGTCGTATCACCAAAGCGGATGTACTCGCTGCACAAAAAGCGGGGCCCGCTGCGGCGCCGACGGGCGCTGCGCTGCCCGCGGTCGCGGTGTCGGCTGGCTTACCTCAGCCCGCGATTGCCTTCGGACCCGAGGCGCAGCTTGACGGACGTCCCGAGCAGCGGGTACCGATGAGCCGTCTGCGGGCCCGTATTGCCGAACGACTACTGCAGTCTCAGGCAACGAACGCGATTCTTACCACCTTCAACGAAGTGAACATGGCACCGCTGATGGCCATGCGCAAGCAATATGGCGAGCGCTTTGAGAAAGAACATGGCGTCAAGCTAGGCTTTATGTCGTTCTTTGTGAAGGCCGCAGTCGCCGCATTGAAAAAGTACCCTGTCCTTAACGCATCGGTCGATGGCAACGACATCGTCTATCACGGTTACTTTGACATCGGTATCGCAGTGGGCTCGCCACGTGGCCTGGTGGTGCCGATTCTGCGCAATGTCGATCAGATGACGTTTGCTGATATTGAAAAGAAGATTGCCGAATACGGTGTGAAGGCGCGCGATGGAAAGATCTCGATTGAAGAGCTAACCGGCGGTACCTTCTCGATTTCGAATGGTGGGGTCTTTGGCTCGATGTTGTCCACACCCATCATCAACCCCCCACAGTCTGCGATTCTGGGGATTCATGCCACCAAGGATCGTGCCGTTGTGGAGAACGGTCAGGTGGTCGTGCGGCCGATGAACTACCTTGCCATGTCGTATGACCACCGGATCATTGACGGTCGTGAGGCGGTACTGGGTCTGGTGACCATGAAGGAAGCGCTCGAGGATCCGTCGCGTCTTCTACTCGAAGTCTAAAGGGAGGCACGATCCATGGCTCAGTCATATGACGTCGTTGTTATTGGTTCTGGTCCTGCGGGCTACATCGCGGCCGTACGGGCGGCGCAGCTTGGTCTGAAGACCGCCTGCGTAGAGAAGTGGCGCAACCCCAATGGGGAGATGGCCCTGGGGGGCACCTGTCTTAACGTTGGCTGTATTCCGTCAAAGGCCTTGCTAGCCTCGAGCGAAGAGTTCGAAAAGATCCAACATCATGCAGATGTCCATGGCATTACCGTGAAAGGCGCCAGCATGGACATCAAAAAGATGCTCAAACGGAAAGAGGGCATCGTCTCCAAGATGAGCAAGGGAATTGAGTTCTTGTTTCGCAAGAACAAGATCACCTGGCTAAAGGGTCACGGTCAGTTCAGTGGTCGTAACGATGCGGGTTTCCTGATCGATGTGGTTGGGGATGCGCCCGAGACGGTTGTCGCCAAACACGTGATCATTGCCACGGGATCGAAGGCGCGTCATCTTCCGGGGCTCAAGGTCGATAACAAGATCGTCTGTGACAACGAAGGCGCACTGGCATTCGATTCGGTGCCTGCAAAGCTTGGCGTGATCGGGGCAGGCGTTATTGGTCTCGAGCTCGGCTCGGTGTGGCGTCGACTCGGCTCAGAGGTCACCGTGCTGGAGGCGCTTCCGACGTTTCTGGCGGCCTGTGATGATGCCGTTTCGAAGGAGGCCTTTAAGCTGTTCTCCAATCAAGGTCTGGACATCCACCTTGGGGTCAAAATTGGCGATATCAAGCCCTCTGCAAAGGGCGTAAAGCTTGCCTACACCGAGGCAGATGGCGTTGCTAAGACGCTTGATGTTGACCGTTTGATCGTGTCGATTGGACGTGTGCCGAATACAGAAGGGTTGGCGCTTGATCAGGTGGGTCTAGCGACGGACGAGCGCGGATTTATTCCCGTTAATGATCACTGTGCGACTGCCGTCCCTGGTATTTATGCCGTGGGAGACGTGGTCCGCGGTCCTATGCTGGCCCACAAGGGAGAAGACGAGGGTGTCATGGTCGCAGAGATCATTGCCGGTCAAAAACCGCACATCGACTACGACTGCATCCCTTGGGTCATCTATACCTCTCCCGAGATTGCCTGGGTTGGGCGCACTGAGCAGCAGCTCGTAGCAGAAGGGCGCAAGTACAAGAGTGGTCAGTTCCCGTTTGCGGCCAATGGTCGGGCCTTGGGGATGGACTCGCCGGATGGCTTTGTCAAAGTGCTTGCGGATGAAGAGACCGAACAGATTCTTGGTGTCCACATCATTGGCATGGCGGCATCTGACCTGATTGCCGAGGCCGCGGTTGCGATGGAGTTTAAGGCGTCTGCCGAGGATATTGGACGTATCTGCCACCCCCATCCCTCACTCTCTGAAGCCATGCGTGAGGCGTCGCTTGCGATTTATAAGCGCGCCCTGAACATGTGAGACCTGCTCGTCTCTCGATTGTAGAGGCCTATCAGGACCAACTGAGGGCAAGAGGATTTCATGCTGACGCCGCGCAGCTTCGTGCGGCGGAACGGCTTGAGCAGTGCGCTGCCGAGTGGGAAGACTACAAAGCAAAGCGCGGTGGCACGCTCAAGAAGATGATCTCAAAGCCAAATCTCCCGCGGGGGGTTTACCTGTGGGGCGGGGTGGGCCGAGGGAAGACGCTGCTAATGGACTGTTTTTTCAAGCATGTCCCGCTGGAGCGAAAGGTTCGACTCCACTTTCATGAGTTCATGCGAGCGACCCATCGTGAGATGCACGAGTTACGGGGCGTTGAGGATCCCTTGGATGAAGTCGCCCAACGGGTGGCGCGACGTTACCGGCTGATCTGTTTTGATGAGTTTCATGTCTCTGATATTGCAGATGCGATGATCCTAGAGCGACTGCTGCGCGCGCTCTTTAAGAGTCGCGTGGGATTCATCATGACGTCTAACTATCATCCTGACGGACTTTATCCCGATGGTCTGCATCGTGACCGGGTACTTCCGGCAATTGCGTTGCTCAAAGATCAACTCGATATCGTTGAGGTCGATGGCGGACGTGACTATCGTCAGATGAGCCAGGCACAGGTCAGGGCATACCTATCGCCCCTGAATGAGCAGACGGACCAAGAGATGACCAAGAGTTTTGCTCAGATGACGCAAGGGCATCCCGATGAAAGCCCGGTGTTGCAGATTGAAGCACGGGAGATCCGCGCGATTCGTCGCGCTGGGCGAGTCATCTGGTTTGACTTTCCGACACTCTGTGGTGGGCCACGGTCGCAAAACGACTACCTTGAACTAGCCAATCAGTTTGACTGTGTGTTTCTGTCTGGCGTCCCGGCGATGTCAGCGGGGATGGCATCCGAGGCCCGTCGGTTTACATGGCTGGTTGATGTGCTCTACGACCACAAGGTCAAACTCATTATTTCAGCCGAGACCGTGCCGGAGGCGCTCTACACCGTGGGCGTTCTGGCCAATGAATTTCACCGTACGGTGAGTCGACTGGTGGAGATGCAGTCGAAGGAGTACCTTACGGCGCCTGCTCGTCCGTCTCAGACGGCCTTCCACGCGCAATAAATCCATGATTTAGGCGCTCTGGCTTTCCATAGCGTAGCGGCTGACCGTCCAATGTCAGCACCGAACCTCCCGCGGCTTCGAGGATTGCCTGACCGGCGCAGGTGTCCCATTCCATGGTCGGTCCGCGTCGAATGTAGAGATCCGCGCCGCCCTCGGCGACCCGGCTAAATTTCAGTGCCGATCCCAGGAGATCGTGGCGGTGGATGCGCTCACCCTCGAGTCGTGGATTACTCCGACGGCTGGAGACGAGCACCCCGCCATCAGCAGGTCGAGAGCGGGCAGCAATCGATTCCCAAGGGCTAGTGGCGTCTTTCAGCTGTCGGCGCTGCGCAGGAATTCCCAGGCCACCGCGATAGAGCCAGCCTTCCGTTGGCCCATAGAGTAGTCCGAAGATCGCCCGGTGCTGACTGACAAGTCCAAGGCTGATGCTGAATTCCCCGGTTCTTGCAATGAACTCTTTGGTGCCATCCAATGGATCTAATAGCCAGTAAGTCTCCGCTTGAGGCGGCTGCTCGTGCGATTCACTATCTTCTTCCGACACGAGCGGCCATGACGGCGTCAGTGCCGCCAGGGCTCCCGCCAGAATGCTGTGACTCGCCAGATCGGCGTCTGTGACCGGGGAGAGGTCCGATTTGGTCTGTACGCCCAGGTCGACCCGGTCATAGACCGCCAAAATTGCGGCAGACGCCCGGGTGATAGCCGGTTCTAGGGCCAAAGCGATGCGGATGAGTCGATCGGGCGATGGTTGTTTTTCGTCCATCAAGGGATAATCCCACGAATGAAGATCTTCTTGTTTGCGCTCGGAGGCATGCTGGGCGCACTTGTGCAGGCAAGCCCCGCCACAGCCCCGTCAGCAAGCGAGCCGGACGACGCCCTTCAGGCGCGTCGTCCTGCATTTCAGCAGCAGTTGTCTGAGATTGATCGTGCGCGCCGCACCTTTCAGGTCGACCTGGCACAACGGGAAGCGCACTGCCTCAAAAAGTTTTTTTCAGCGCGTTGTATGGATCAGATTCGTCAGGAGCACTTAGAGCAGATGCGTCAATTCGATCTACGCCGTGAAGAGGCTTTACAAGGGTTACGCGATATCGATGCGATTCTGCGAGATCGCGCGCGTCAGAAGCGGATTGCAGAGCGAGGACAGTCCTGATGCAGTTCTTGTCATCTGTTCGAACTGTGGCGCTGCGCATTCTTGAGCTGGAGGCGGAACATCGTGAGTTGGACAACCTCATCAGGTCACTGGAGACAGAGGGTGTGCGTGACGAGCTTCAGATTCGTCGGCTCAAGAAACGCAAGCTCCAGTTAAAGGACACGATCGCACAGCTTCAGAGTCAGCTCTCTCCGGATGTCCCTGCCTGACCCGGAGCTTCTCGCGCTCTTCGGGCCGCAGGGCCCGTTGCGTCATGCTGCACCAGGCTATCGTGAGCGACCGGGGCAGGTTGCACTTGCTCAGGCAATTGCTCAGACACTTGATACATCTGGCTGCCTCGTGGCAGAGGCAGGCACTGGTGTTGGTAAGACCTTTGCCTACCTCGTGCCATTGCTGCGTCATGCGGGCAAGACTGTCATTTCCACCGCGACGCGTCACCTGCAAGACCAGCTCTACGCCCGCGACCTGCCGAAGGTTAAAGCCGCTTTGGGAGTCTCGATTCAGACGGCGATATTAAAAGGGCGTAGTAACTATCTCTGTCTCTATCGACTTGAACAGCATCAGGTAGAAGGGCGCTTCCATCGTCGCGAGGATATCGCGGCATTTCGCGAAATCGTCCGATTCGCTGCCACCACAAAGCACGGAGATATCGCCGAGTGCGATGCGGTTCCAGAGTCGTCCCCGGTTTGGGCGAGCGCAACATCGACGCGCGAAAACTGCCTGGGGCAGCAATGCCCTCGACTGGCGGACTGCCACGTCATGGCCGCGCGACAGCGCGCTGCCGACGCGGACCTGTTGGTTGTGAACCATCATTTGCTATGCGCCGATATGGCCCTTCGCGACGAGGGATTTGGAGAGCTATTGCCCACGGTGAATCACGTGGTGATTGACGAGGCGCACGCACTTCCGGATATCGCCACAGGGTTCTTTGGTCAGTCCGTTTCGACACAGTCGCTCAGTCATCTTGCGCGGGATCTGCTGGCCTGTGGCCTCACCCATGCGCGCGATGGTGCCGCCTGGCCGGAACTCTGTGGACAGATGGAGACGGCTGCAGCAGAGATTCGACTTTTGGTTCCCAGTCAGCCTGCGATGGATCGACGAATAGCCTGGGAGTCGCTGAGTGCCTCTGATCAGGGGCGCTGGAAGGAACAGTTACAACGTGCAGTGGACCGATTAGGGGATGTCCGGGCGGCGTTGGAGATCAATGCGGAGCGTCACCTTGAACTCGCCCAGGCGTTGGCGAGAACAGAGGATCTGATCGCTCGCCTGATGCTCTTTGCGCGAGACGCCAGCGATGAACCAGCGGTGCGATGGATTGAAGTGAATCGCTATTCCTTGGTGCTGCATGTCACACCGTATGACATCAGCGATCGTTTTCGACATGAGATGGCCAAGCGGCCGCGCGCCTGGGTGTTCGTCTCAGCAACACTCGCGGTCGGTGGTCGATTTCAGCATTTTCAAGAGCGACTTGGTCTAGAGTCCGCTGAAACACTGGTTGCACAGAGCCCCTTTGATTTTCAGACCCAAGGACTGCTCTTGGTTCCGGAGCAGAGCCCAGACCCGAAGGCCTCGGATCTCATGACACAGCTATTGGCGCAGGGTGAGACTCAGGCCCTCATCGCCAAATGCCCCGGCGGTCTCTTCGTGTTGTGCACATCTCATCGCGCGGTGAACTTAGCCCAGCAGTGGTTTCAGCGCTGGGCGCAAGAACACACCGATCGGATGGTGCTCGTTCAGGGTGAAGCGCCACGGCATCAATTGATTGATCGATTCCGCACCCATGGCAAGGCAGTATTGATTGGGAGTCACTCATTCTGGGAAGGTGTTGATGTTCCCGGGCAGGCGTTATCGATGGTGCTCATCGATAAGATTCCATTTGCGCCACCCGATGATCCTGTACTCGAAGCCCGTGCAAAGCAGATGACGCGACAGGGTCGTGATGCATTCATGAGTCTGTCAGTTCCTGAGGCTGCGATTTTGCTCAAGCAAGGGGTCGGTCGACTGATTCGAACCGAGACTGACCGTGGTCTGGTCGTGATCGGGGACCGACGTCTTGCCGAGACACCGTACGGTCGGCGCATCATTCAGAGTCTTCCCGGGTTTCAAAGAACACGGGACGCAGGCGTTGCCCTGCGTTGGCTTACCTCACCAGAGCTTGAGTCGGCTGAGCGTGGTTGACCAGACCGACGGCTTTTCAGGTTTGGCCTGCTTTTGCGCCCGGCGATTTGGATCGTAGGCAACCTTTAAGAAGTTACTGTCAGGGAAGTTCTTTTCCAGTACACGGCGCGCATCCTTGCTCAGCGCATCCAGTCCAAGCCGCTCGTATCCCACCATCATGATGGCCAGCGCTTCTTCGATCGCGGGCACATCTTGGTACTGCTTAACGACCGCCTGGGCCCGGTTGACCGCCGCCAGGGTCGCACCGCGTCGCATGTAGAACCGGGCGATATGAATGTCACTGGATGCAAGCATGTTGACAAGGTAGTTCATGCGGGCCTTCGAATCTTCCACATACTCGCTATTGGGAAAACGCGTGACAAGTTCTTTGAAGTTATCAAAGGCCTCCCGCGCGGCCTTGGGGTCGCGCTCGGCAACATCCTCACCAGTAAAAGCAGTAAATAGGCTGGTCTGGTCATTAAAGTTCACTAGCCCACGCAGGTACAGGGCATAGTCGGCCCGTTCGTGATTTGGGTACTGCTTCAGAAAGCGATCGATTGCCGAGAGGGCAAGCGCGGTCTCGTTTTCCTTCCAATGGGCGTACGCTGTATCGAGCTGGGCCTGTTGGGCATGTCGACCAAAGGGGTAGCGGGATTCCAGACGGCTTAAGAGACGAACGGCTGCAGCCCAGTTTGACGAGGCCATTTCATCCTTCGCCTCTGCGTACAATCGGTCTGCACTCCAGTTGAGGGTCTCGTCTCGAGACATCGATTCGGTGGCACATCCGGCGACCAATAGCGACGAGGCGGTCAGGCTCAGCAGAACAACCCGTGAGAGACGTTGAAAACAGCGATGAAGAGCAATGCGCATGAGCTTGTAGAGGACCTCGAGGACTGGTCGCTGGATTATAGCGGCGCAGACCTCCCAGAAGCGGATGGCGCGCCACCAGACGCGGCGTCGCCAAAGACCTTTTCGATTACATCATCGATGGCGAACCGTCGGTTGGATCACTTCCTTGCGGAACAGTTCCCGGCCCTATCGAGGTCGGTGCTTCAGCGTTGGATTGCTGAAGGGCATGTGCGTGTGGGGGGGCGTGAGGTAAAGCCGAGCCTGTCGCTTCGTGAGGGCCAGCGTGTTGAGGTGCGGCCACCTGCCGCGGCCCCTGTCAACGATTGGGGCGCGGAGGCGATTCCCTTAGCGCTCGTCTTTCAGGACGCCGATGTGGTGGTGGTGAACAAGCCGGCAGGCCTTGTCGTTCACCCTGCAGCCGGTCATCCCTCGGGGACGCTCGTTAATGGCCTTATTCACGCATTTCCGGAAATACGTGAGGTCGCCCGGGCCGGGATTGTCCATCGGCTGGATCGGGATACGACGGGTCTGATGGTGGCCGCTCGGTCGCAAGAGGCCCAGGTGAGTCTCGTGCGGCAACTTCAGGACCGACAGGTTTCTCGGCAGTACCTTGCGCTGGCATGGGGTCGGTTTCAGGGGAAGCAGACCATCTCATCCTCGATCGGCCGAGACCCCCGCGATCGTCAAAAAATGGCCGTGGTTCCGGATGAGAAGGGCAAGCCGGCTGTCACCCATATTCAAGGGATTTCTATCGGAGAGCTATTTGGGATCGAGGTCAGCCTGATTCAGTGTATTTTGGAGACCGGAAGAACCCACCAAATTAGAGTTCATTTAGAGTCTATAAAGCATCCAATCGTGGGGGATTTGACCTATACACGACATTCACCCCACGCCACCCGTCTCTCTGGTGGTAAGGATCGGATACAACAATTAATGCCTGGACAGGCACTTCATGCTCAAAAGCTGCGGTTCGAGCATCCAATTTCGGGCAAGGAATTGGCCTTTGCTGTTCCGATTCCTGACCATTTCCGGGAGTTACTAGCACTGGCAGGGATTGATGATCCGGGGATTGCCTAAGCCATGACGGCCCGCTACGAGCGCGTTTCTGCCGGCGTGTTCGAGATCCTGGACTTCTTTCCAGTGGGGGTTCGGGCGTACCAGACGACCCGCCAGGCAGGCGTCTCGGCGGCTCCCTTTGATGGGTTCAATTTGGCAACGCATGTCGGGGACCGTCTTGACCATGTCCTGGAAAACCGGCGCTATTTGAATGCGCTTTTGCCGCATCCGCCGCTCTGGCTCAACCAGGTTCACGGGGTCTCGGTACAGAATCTGGATGGGTCATCTGAGATGTCTGCCCCACCGGCGGCCGATGCCTGTTGGACGTCGATGTCCGATCGGGTCTGCGCGGTGATGACCGCAGACTGCCTGCCTGTCTTGATTGCAAGACCGAGCCATCACCAGGTGGCAGCGGTTCACGCCGGGTGGCGCGGGCTGGTCAACGGCGTCATCGAGGCAGCGCTCAATCAGTTGCGCAACGAGTCTCGGGACTCGAGGGGCTCGGATGGCTGGTGGGTATGGTTCGGGCCCTGCATTGGGCCAGATGCCTTTGAAGTCGGTCCCGAGGTACGCCGGCAGTTCCTTGACCAGCAGCCGGAGTCGTACGTCGGATTTCGAGCCGCTGACCCGGAGCGGCAGACGTGGTTTGCAGACCTTCAACAGCTTGCCAAACTGCGGGTCTTGCGATGGGCTGAGCAACACCTGGATCAGGCTGCGGAGAGGGTTTACATCGACGGTGATCGACGATGCGTCTTTGGTGATTCGGAGTCGTTTTTCTCCTATCGACGTGACCGTGAAACAGGCCGGATGGCGAGCCTTATTTATTGCTGTTAACCCTAGCTTTTATCGTGATTTGACACTCTTGATGAACCCTATGCAGAATGGACCAAAGATCATTTCTGCTGGGGAGCGGTGGATATGGAGCAGGGTCAGGATAAGAAGAAAGCCGTGCGGCCACCTCGTTCGCGCGCATCTGGGGCAACAGGATCGAAACGCAAGTCTGGGGCCAACGTCTCCGACACGACGCGCCCTGCATCCGCTGCAAAGCCGAAATCCTCATCTGCAGCGTCACTTCCCTCGGTTCCCGCGCTTCCGGCCATGCAGTTGGTGCCGGAAAAGCTTCAGGCCATTCAGAAAGACTATCTAGAGTCTCTATCAAAGGTGCTTACCTCGAAGCCTGAGATGGTCAAGATGGCCTCTCAAGATCGACGATTCGACAACCCGACTTGGCTCGACTCCTACTTCGCAGGGCTTGCTGCGTTATATGTGCTGAACGCAAAGGCCCTGACGGCGATGACGGATGCAGTTGACACCGATCACAAGACACAGGCGCGACTCAAATTCATGGTGCAGCAATGGATTGATGCAGCATCGCCCACGAATTTCTTTGCAACCAATCCAGAAGTTCAGCAGAAGATGATCGAGTCGCAGGGCGAGAGTCTTCGAAGCGGGATACAGAATCTGATGACGGACCTTCGAAAGGGTCGTATCTCACAGACGGACGAGACGGCCTTTGAGATTGGAAAAAATGTTGCGGTTACACCAGGGGATGTGGTCTATCGAAACGAACTCTTTGAGCTGATTCAGTATCGGCCGGCGACTGAAAAGGTCAACGCTATTCCGATGCTGTTTGTCCCGCCGAGCATCAACAAGTTCTACATCATGGACTTGCAGCCTCACAGCTCGCTCGTCAAATTTGCAGTCGATCATGGCCAGACACTATTTCTGGTGTCCTGGCGAAACGTTCAAGACGAGGACAGTCAGCTCACCTGGGATGACTACGTAGAAAAGGGCGTTCTGACGGCAATTGATGTCGTGTTGGCGATTACGGGTCAGCCCAAGACGAACCTACTTGGTTTTTGTGTCGGCGGCACTATTTCTGCGACCGCCTTGGCGACACTGGCTGCGCGGCAACAGGATAAGGTGAACTCTTTTACCCTGATGACCACGCTACTGGACTTCTCCGATAACGGTGTGTTGGATGTCTTCATCGACGAGCGGCACGTGCAGATGCGTGAACAGCAGCTCAGTCAGGGAGGCCTGCTGAAGGGCAGTGAACTGGCAAGTACATTTTCGTTCTTGCGGCCTAACGATCTCGTCTGGAATTACGTTGTCAACAACTATTTAAAAGGGGAAAAGCCCGTTCCCTTTGATCTTCTCTATTGGAATTCCGACAGCACCAATCTTCCGGGTCCGTTTTTTGCCTGGTACCTTCGTAATACCTATCTGGAAAACAACTTCGTCAAGAAAAGTAAGGTCAAGGTGGCAGGGGAGCCCTTAGACCTCTCCGCGATCAAGGTGCCGACCTACGCCATGGGGGCGCGCGAGGATCACATTGTTCCCTGGACTTCCGCATTTCGATCGGTCAACGTGCTCAGTGGCCCCAAGCGATTTGTCCTCGGGGCGAGTGGTCATATTGCGGGCGCCATTAATCCGGCCTCAAAAAACAAGCGCTCCTATTGGGTGAATGATCAGTTGGGATCTTCCGCCGAGGAATGGTTTGCAAAGGCAACGGAAATGCCCGGAAGCTGGTGGAACGACTGGATTCAATGGGTGACTGCCCAGGGAGGCGCACAGGTCGCACCGCCATCCTCCGCCGGAAGCAAGTCCTACCCGGTCATCGAGCCAGCACCGGGCAGCTACGTCAAAGTTCGTGCAGTGAGCAGTTAGGGCAGTTCTTAGAAAATTTCAAAGCAGTCCATAACGACAACAGAGGAGACAGAACATGACACAGCGAATTGCATATGTAACCGGGGGCATGGGAGGCATTGGAACCTCCATCTGTCGACAGCTCCACGATGCGGGCCACAAGGTAATCGCCGGCTGTGGCCCGACACGGGATTATCAGAAATGGCTCGATGAACAAAAGGCAGATGGCTACACGTTTTATGCCTCTGTCGGAAACGTCGGCGAATGGGACTCGACGGTCGCCGCCTTTGAGAAGGTAAAGTCTGAGCATGGCAATCCCGACATCCTGGTCAACAATGCCGGAATCACCCGCGATGGCATGTTCGTAAAGATGACGCCGCAAGCCTGGCAGGATGTGATTGATACCAACCTCAACAGCCTCTTTAACGTGACCAAACAGGTCGTTGAGGGGATGGTCACCAAAGGCTGGGGCCGGATTATCAACATCTCGTCTGTCAACGGTCAGAAGGGTCAGTTTGGCCAGACCAACTACTCGACCGCAAAGGCCGGTATTCACGGATTCACGATGGCGCTGGCACAGGAGCTGGCTGCCAAGGGCGTGACGGTCAACACCGTCTCTCCCGGTTACATCGGAACGGAAATGGTTCGTGCCATCAAGCCTGAGGTGCTTGAGAAGATCGTCGCCACCATCCCGGTGAAACGACTCGGGACACCTGATGAGATCGGCTCGATCGTTCGCTGGATTGCCTCGGAACACGGCGGCTTTGCGACCGGTGCCGACTTCTCGCTCAATGGCGGACTGCACATGAGTTAAGCTGCGCTGACCTGAAGCTGACTGGTCGCCACGTTTGGCTGCCAGTCGTCGTGATTGTTTGATTGACGAACGAGAAGAACTTTATGACCGAAAAAACTGCTCGCCTTATTAAAAAGTACCCCAACCGTCGCCTTTATGACACTCAGACGAGCACCTACATCACGCTAGCCGATGTCAAAGAGCTAGTCCTTGCTGGCGAAGAATTTGTGGTGATGGACGCCAAGACCTCTGACGATCTCACGCGCAGCATTTTGTTGCAGATTATTCTTGATGAGGAGTCTGGTGGTGTACCGATGTTCTCGGCCAATATGCTGTCGCAGGTGATTCGTTTCTACGGAAATGCGATGCAGGGCATGATGGGCGACTATCTTGAAAAGAACATCGCCGCCTTCACGGAAATCCAGAAGTCCATGCAGGAGCAGTCGCAAAAGCTCGTGGGCAACAAGAACGGCTTTCCGTCAGCCGATGCCTGGAGTCAGTTCATGCAGGGCCAGGCGCCGATGATGCAGAACCTGATGTCCAACTACATTGAGCAGAGCAAGACCGTATTTCTGCAGATGCAGGAACAGATGCAAAAGAATGCAACCTCTATGTTTCCAGGGTTCCCTTTTCCGGGGCAGCAGGGAAGTGAGAGCAAGAAAAACGATTGATCACTGACTGGATTTCCCCTTGACAACCCCGCGTATTGGTTTTGTGTCCCTGGGCTGCCCGAAGGCCCTGGTCGATTCCGAGCGAATCTTGACCCAACTTCGTGCAGAAGGCTACGAGATTGCCCCTGAGTATCAAGAGGCCGATCTTGTGGTGGTGAACACCTGTGGCTTTATTGATGATGCTGTCCAAGAAAGTCTTGATGCAATCGGCGAGGCCTTGTCTGAAAACGGCAAGGTGGTGGTGACCGGCTGCCTGGGCGCGAAGCAGTCGGATTCTGGTGCAAACCTGGTTCAAGAGGTTCATCCCAAGGTGCTCGCCGTCACCGGTCCACATGCAACCGAAGAGGTCATGCAGGCCATTCATCTGCATCTGCCTAAGCCACATGATCCGTTTGTTGATCTTGTTCCCGAACAGGGGATACGACTCACGCCCCGACACTACGCTTATCTGAAGATTTCTGAAGGGTGTAACCATCGGTGTACGTTTTGCATCATCCCCAGTATGCGGGGAGACCTCGTGTCGCGTCCGGTGGGGGAGGTCATGCGGGAGGCAAAGCATCTCGTGAAGGCAGGGGTGCGCGAACTTCTCGTGATCTCGCAAGACACCAGTGCCTATGGTGTCGATCTGAAATACCGTACGGACTTTGTTGACGGTCGACCAGTGCGTACTCGTATGACAGAACTCGCCCAGGAACTCGGGGAACTTGGTGTCTGGGTCCGTCTGCACTACGTCTACCCCTATCCGCATGTCGATGAGGTCCTCCCGTTGATGGCCGAGGGCAAGATTCTTCCTTACCTTGATATTCCGCTTCAGCACTCGCACCCCGATGTCTTAAAACGGATGAAGCGGCCCGCCAGTGGTGAGAAACATCTCGAGCGAATTCAGGCCTGGCGAAAAGTCTGCCCGGATCTCACGATTCGCAGCACATTCATCGTGGGATTCCCTGGCGAGACCGAAGAAGAGTTTCAGCACCTTCTTGATTTTTTAAGTGCTGCCCAGCTTGATCGGGTCGGCTGCTTCACCTACTCCGCAGTTGATGGTGCCGTTGCAAATGAACTTGCCGATCATGTCCCAGAGGATATTAAGCAGGATCGGCAGGAGCGCCTCATGGCATTACAGGCCAAGATCTCAGAGGCTCGACTGGCCCGATGGGTTGGCCGGCGGGTGAGGGTGCTCATTGATGGCGTGGATCCTGAAGAAGGCCAGCTGATTGGACGGTCGATGGCCGATGCCCCAGAGATAGATGGCATCGTTCGTATCTCTCCTGATCCGAACAGCCGTCACCCGATTCCCGCTCAGATTGGAGAGTTTGCGACCGTTGATATTGTCGATTCTGATACCCACGATCTTCATGCGGTGTGGGTCAGTGAGCAGTAAATGTAGTCATGATGAAACCCGAGTGCACATTTAAGGGAGAAGACCAATGAGAGAAGTCGTTGTACTGAGTGCAGTTCGTTCGGCCGTCGGTGGGTTTGGCGGAACTTTATCGAGTCTTGAGCCCGCCGATCTCGGTGGACTGGTGATGAAAGAGGCGATTGCCCGCTCGGGGGTTGATCCTGCGAAGGTCAACTACGTGTCGGTCGGTAACTGTATCCCCACGGAGTCGCGCTCACCGTATGTCTCTCGGGTGGCGGCGATTAACGCCGGCCTGCCGATGGACTCTGTCGCCGTCACGCTCAATCGTCTGTGCGGTTCGGGACTTCAGGCCATCGTCTCAACATCGCAGGCCATCATGCTGGGCGACTGTGACTTCGGTGTCGGCGGCGGTACGGAAAGCATGTCTCGCGGGGGCTATCTGTCTCCCGCCATGCGGACCGGCGCACGCATGGGGGATACCAAGCTCATCGACATGATGGTGGCGACCCTGACCGACCCGTTTGGCGTTGGGCATATGGGCATCACCGCAGAGAATCTCGCCGCGAAGTGGAATATCAGCCGCGATGAGCAGGACGCCTTCGCGCTGGAGTCCCAGAATCGGGCCGCCAAGGCAATCGCCGAGGGACGTTTCAAGTCGCAGATTGCGCCCATCACCATCTCGAGTCGCAAGGGCGATATCGTCTTTGATACGGATGAACACCCCAAGGCCACCTCGATGGAGGCGCTGGCCAAGATGAAGCCCGCCTTCAAGAAAGACGGGACGGTCACCGCTGGGAACGCCTCGGGCATTAATGATGGTGCATCGTTCTTCGTGCTGGCCGAGGCGAAGGCAGCGGCGTCTTCGGGCTACAAACCCATCGCTCGTCTCGTCTCTTATGCGGTCGCAGGCGTTCCAAACGAGATCATGGGGGAGGGCCCAATTCCTGCGTCCAAGATCGCCCTGACTCGTGCTGGCCTGACGCTGGATAAGATGGATGTGATCGAGTCCAACGAGGCCTTTGCAGCCCAGGCGCTTGCCGTAACCAAGGGACTTGGACTGGATCCTGCCAAAACGAACGTCAATGGCGGCGCGATTGCGCTAGGTCATCCGGTGGGCGCCTCGGGTGCCGTGATTGCAACAAAGGCGATCCATGAGCTCATTCGGGTGAACGGCAAGTACTGTCTGGTCACTATGTGTATCGGTGGGGGTCAGGGGATCGCTGCAATTTTCGAGCGGGTCTAAGTCTCATAGCGGGGTGGCCTTTAACGGCATCCCGCTTTTTAATATTTTATTTAGTTTACATAATACACATTATGCGACACAAAAGAAAAGCTGGATTAGGCTTATAGACCGACGCCCAGCGCCTAACGGATACCGCCGAAGACCTCCACATCGCCCTTTGGGATGTCCTTTGCCGTGTCTTTTACAGTGTCTTTACTGGCGTCTTTAGGACTCTCTTTCGATTTATCCCTGGGTTCCTCGACCACCGGTGGCTTCGAGGGGACGACGGTTACTACATCAACCCCATCTTTACTCGGCTTCGCCAGATTCGCGCTCCCAGTTTTGATGACCTCAGAATCCTGAACCGAAGGTTTAGCAAGTCTCTTTAAGTATCTGTTTGTAAATGCGATTTCCTCGCCCTCAATCCAGAACGCGAGATCCTTGTTGTTATTCTGGATGGCGTAGTCTCGGGCAGTCAGACCGGCCTGGTTGCTCTGGGTGGGATCTGCGCCGGCAGCGATTAACGCCGCAGCGGCCGGGCGATGGTTAAAGCGAACGGCCATCATGATTGGCGTCGTACCATTCGGACTCGCCGCATCCACATAAGCGGACTGCTCCGTTAAAAGCTGGATCAGATCAACGTGGCCGCTCGTGGCCGCGTAATGTAGGGCTGTCCAGCCCTCCCGATTGACCTCGGCGCCGTGCTGAATCAGCGCCTCGGCAACCGGACGAAGGCCCTTAATCGAGGCCAGCATGAGCGCGTTTTCACCGAGGCGATTTTCCTGCTCTAAAAGCGCCTTTTGCTGCCATAGGGGCTGCCGCAATAGCGACAAGGCTAGACGCTCTCCTCCCTCGCGGATCGCGACCATCAATAACGTGTTACCAAGGTCATCCCGGAGTCGCTCATCCAGACCAAGTCCGGGCATCTGCGCAACGACACTCACGTCGTCTGCACGGGCCGCCAACAAAAATGTCTGAAGCGAATCACGTGCGAATGCCGGCTGGGCGAGCAGCGCAAGCAGTGCAATAGCGGTCGGCATCAGGACCGTCTTGCTGAGCAATCGACCAGGCCTAGCGGGCACCAGCGCCTCCGAGGGCTCCTGAGATGAAGCGATCAAAATTGCGCGTCGTCGCGCGGGCCACGTCTGAGACCGAACAGCCCTTGAGTTCGGCGACGCGTTGCGCAACCAGCGCGACATAGGCGGGCTCGTTGACCTTACCCCGATGGGGTGCTGGGGCTAAGAAGGGCGAATCAGTCTCCACCATCAGATGATCTAGGTCGATGTCACGCGCCACCTCGTGGACCTGATGCGCGTTCTTGAACGTCACAATCCCCGATAGCGAGATCAGGAAGTTCAGGTCAATCGCAGCCCTTGCGACCTGCACGGACTCCGTAAAACAATGCATCACGCCACCGACGTCCTGCGCGCCCTCCTCTCTAAGGATGGTGAGCGTGTCTTCGGCCGCGTCTCGCGTATGAATGATCAGCGGTTTTCTCAGGGCCTTTGCTGCGCGAACATGCACTCGAAACCGCTCCCGTTGCCAGCTCAGATCATCGGTCTTCCCGTCCCCTTCCCTTCGATAGTAATCAAGCCCGGTTTCGCCGATCGCAACCACCTTGGGGTTGCTGGCCAACTGGATCAGTCGATCCACACTGGGCTCTTCGATCCCTTGGTTATCGGGATGCACGCCGATGGAGGCATATAAGAAATCGTGTGCGGAAGCGATGGCCAGCACCTGGGCGGATTCTTCAAGCGTGGTACAGATATTGAGCGCACGGCGCACGCCCGCTGCCTGCATCCGAGCGAGCACCCCCGCGGTGTCCTCATTGAGACCCGGATAGTTCAGGTGGCAGTGCGAGTCCACCAGATGGAGTTGTTCAGCCAGATCCGTCATACCAATCCATCTTCTCTAGATAAGCACGCGGCGGAGCCGATCAAAAATCGCTTCATAAAATAGCTTTGGATTCAATGGGTGTTCGGATACTGTGCGCAGTCGCTGAAGCTCTGCCATCGTCTGGGCCCAACTCTGGTCCGATCGAATTCTCAGCGCCTGGCGTCGCAATGCGGAAGCCTGATCAGGAAACGCGCGCGGGCTGAGACCGAGTCTAACTCGGGCGGCATCTGCCATCCAGCGCATGAGAAGGTCTAGCGTGTCGGATGGCGGTGATTTGCCAGCCTTCTCTGCCCAGCGGATGGGGTCCACCTCGTCACTCGTCAGGAGTGGGATTAACCAAGGGGCCGACTGGCTCTGCTCCGTGTGCGCTTTGGCTAACTCGATATCCGGAACCGATAAATTGATGCGTCGACAGCGTGACAATATGGTGGCGGGGATGGCATGCAGCTGATCGGCCACGAGGATGAATGCGAGCGATGGTGCCGGCTCTTCTAGGGTCTTCAGCAGTGCATTGGCTGCAGCGTAGTTCATACGATTGGCTGGGCTAATCACGACGACCCGAAGGCCTCCCCGGTGCGAGCCGATATTGGCAAATCCGGCAAGGCTGCGAATCTGCTCAATTCGAATTTCCTGCGACTTCTTTTTGGCGTCGCCTGACGACCCTTCGCTTGCAACGCCCTCCTCTGAGCTCTCGCTTACCGCAGCGTCCTCAGCGGCATCGGCATCCGGACGAATCCAGCGAAAGTCAGGATGCTGCGCCTGAGCCATCCAAGAACATGAGGGGCAGCGGCCGCAACCGTCGCCGTTATCCAACGGGCTCTGGCAAAGCCAAGATCTTGCAATTCGAAGCGCAAACTCCGTTTTTCCGATTCCCTTCGGGCCGACGAGCAGGAGTGCACTCGGTCGTCGCTCCATGACGGACTGAACCGTGGACCACCATTCATTTTCCCAAGAAAATGTATTATTAATCATATAGATAAAATACTTTTCTTAAGTAAATTTTGAATTTCATCTAAGGATTTAGATGAATCAATTACCTGGTATATCTGAGAAAACACTTTAGCGCGATCCAGGTAGACCTCCCTCACCCGGGAAAAGAACGGCAGGTCCATCTGCTCAAATCGATCAGCATCTTGTGCGCGAACGGTCCTTCGGGAATAGGCGAGCTCTGCGCTGGCATCAAAGAGAAACACCCGATCGGGTTCAAGCCCCTGGTGCACGGTAGCGGCCATGGCATCAATCCAGGCCATTGAGACCCCTCGCCCGCCCCCCTGATAGGCCCGTGTGGAGTCAGTAAAACGGTCACAGACCACCCAGTCACCTCGGGCGAGCGCCGGTTCAATGACGTTGAGGAGATGGTCTCTTCGGGCAGCGAAGGCCAGCAACACCTCGGTCTGACCATCCATTGGCTGGTGCAGAAGCAGTTGGCGAATAGACTCTCCCAGAGGGGATCCACCCGGCTCCCTGGTTAGCAACGTCTTCACCCCATACTGCCGCTCGATCTCGGCACAAATCAGGGGAAGATGGGTGCTCTTGCCCGCCCCATCAATTCCCTCTACGACGATAAATTTGCCTCGTGCCACTTGCTGGAATTCCTTCTGCCGATTGGTCTCAGAGCTTAACGCGTCACCAGTCGACGAATGAATCGATCGACCGCTGCATTGTGATCCTGGAGGGTCTCTGAAAACTCAGAGCTTCCGTCCCCGCGGGCGACAAAATAAAGGGCCCGAGAGTCAGCCGGTCGCATCACGGCCGCGACCGCCCTTGGCCCCGGGTTGGAAATTGGCGTCGGCGGCAGCGTCTTTCTCGTATAGGTGTTGTAAGGCGTATCGCGCCGGAGATGGGCCTTGGTGATATCCCCTTGAAAGCTCGCGCCTAGACCGTAGATAACCGTGGGATCTGCCTGAAGCGGCATGCCCAGTCGAATGCGGTTAGCAAACACGGCGGCGACACGCTCACGATCTCCAGGATACTGAGTCTCCTTTTCCACGATTGATGCGACGATCAGGGCCTCATATAAGGATCGGTAAGGAAGGTCAGCGGCGCGCTCTGCCCAGGCTTTGTCGAGAAACGACTGCTGGATTCTGACGGCCCGGCTGAGCAGATCACTGGCCGCAGTGTCCTTAGGGACGATGTAGATGTCGGGATAGATCCACCCTTCTGGGCTCTCATGGGTGAGGCTCAGCGCCTCGGCGAGCTCTCGGTCGGTGCGATAGCCGCCAACATCAAACCGAATCTCAGGCGTTTTGGCGATCGCCTCGAGCGTCTGACGGACGGTCCAGCCTTCCAGAATGCGCAGCGCTACGACCGTGGGATCTTGACGCGCTAGTCGTTCAATCAACTGACGCTGGGTTACCCCTGGTTCAATCAGATAGACGCCCGCCTGTAGCTGTTTGAGGACACCAAACCATCTCGCCTGAAGCAGGAAAATCGACTCCTTGAGATCGAGTCCTGACTCCCGTAGCGTGGTGGCCACACCGCGGGCAGAGGTGCCGTAGGGAACGACCACCTGCAAGGGTCGCTCAGAGGGGGGTGCAGGGTAGACAATTCGATCGGCCTCTAGCGTAAACCAACCGAAGGCCGCGCCTGCAAGGAGTAAGGTAATCAAGACCAGCAGACGCAGAGATCGAATGATCGATCTGACGAACCCAGTCGAACGAATGGGTTGCTTTTTTGCGGGGGCTTGTCGGCGTGCCATACCGGTATATTAATGGGCAACGATGAAGCTCGATTCTCTAACGCCCCGCTGCTGGTCACCCCTTCCCTTGTATTGTGGATTCACGGTCTCTGGTGCTGATGCTGCTCAGTTCCTTCAAGGCCAGCTCACCAACGACGTCATTGCACTGACCACCACACGCAGCCAGCGCTCCGGCTACTGCACCCCTAAAGGGCGACTCATGGCGACCTTTCTGCAATGGCGGATTACAGAGGACACCATCGGCCATATCCTTCCGTCGTCGTTACTGGAGCGCACCACCAAGCGATTAAAAATGTTCGTACTCCGATCCAAGGCGGCATTTAGTGGGCCGGAGTCCGCACTTGCCGTGTTTGGTCTGTGGCTCGACGACCTGTCGTCTTCGGGAATAGGCGCCGCCATTGGAGACGTCACCCCCGTGACCGGTCTTGAAGAGGGTCAGGCATGGTTGATTCGTGAACCGAATAGTGCGCTCGGCGCTCGGGTATGGCTGATCGCAGACCCTGCAGCGATGGGGAAGATCGAGTCGCACCTTCAGACATTTGCTGATCGGGCCGTGCCCGAGGAGGCCTGGTTGTGTGCAGAAATTCAGAGTGGAAAGCCATGGGTCTGGCCGCAGACCGTCGAGGCATTTGTTCCACAGATGATTAATTTCGAGCTGGTCGATGGCGTGAGCTTCAAAAAAGGCTGCTACCCCGGGCAAGAGGTTGTCGCGCGCAGTCAATATCTTGGAAAGCTCAAACGTCGAACCTTTCATGTGTCGATGCAGAGTCCCGATCATGCACTGATATCCCAATTTGGCGGTCGTTCAACAGAAGGGGGGCACCCCCTAGCGCTACTGATTGGCGCAGAGGTCTGGTCGCCAAGTGATACCACGCAGCCCGTGGGTCAGGTCGTCGATGCGGCGCGCGCAACGACATCGGCAAGTGGCGCCGCGGAAAACAAGATACATCTATTGATCGAAGTAACACTTGAGGCCTGGTCAGGGGGTGGACTTCGGCTAGGGTCGCTTGCCGCGTTATCACCATCGTTGTCGCAGGAGTCTCTCCCCTACTCCCTCACGTCACCGGAATAGGACAATGGTCGATGTGCCTAATTGGCATTCGAATTCAAGCAGACGGGTTGTTGATCGCAGCGAATCGAGATGAATCGGCAGATCGCCCGACCGCCCCCATGCACTGGTGGCCGCAAGGATTTGTGGCCGGCAAAGATCTCTCCGCGGGGGGCACTTGGCTTGGTCTTTCAAAGAGCGGACGGTTTGCGGCCGTGACCAATGTTCGGGACCCAACGATCAAGGCAAATCAGATTCCTCGGGGATCTCGAGGACTGCTCGTTCGTGAGTTTCTGGAGTCGGACATGGATCCGCAACGGTATCTTGATCACCTACAAGATCAGCTGAGCGATCCCGCACCCTTTAATCTCATCGTCGGCTCAGTGTCCGCACATTCGGTATCCGGGTACTGGCTGGGTGGCCGAACTCGGGAAGGCCGACGGTTGCAACCGGGCGTTCATGTGCTCTCCAATGCCGAGCTGAATACGCCGTGGCCAAAGGCAGTCGCACTGAGGCAGGCCTTAACCGCGGGTACCCTTGCTGACATCGAACAGGCGATGCATTCCACCATGGTCATGGAGGATCATCTCCTGCCGAATACGGGGGTACCGATTGACTGGGAGCGTCGTTTGTCCGCCGCAAAGATTACCGGAACGGACTATCACACTCGATCAAGTACAGTCGTTCAGGTCAAAGGGGGGACTGCGGCGGTTAAGGAGACGGTTTGGTCACCCCAAGGCGATGCGGTATCGACCTTTCGCGAGGTCTTCTTGTTACAGAGTTAATCCGATCGACTCCGATGCCTGAGCGCATCAATTCGTTTGAATGTTCCCATAGACGACGCGATGAGTCGGCCTGCCGGGTCGCGGATCTCACCACGGCAAAATGCCATCGAGGTTGAGTGATGGTCACAAAATCCATAGGCGTGAAGCGTTCCTCGCGCAGGGCGCAAAAAACTCGTCTTCATCTCGATGGTGACGACACCAAATCCGTTGGGATCTGAAGACTTTGCTGCCATCGCCATGACCACGTCGAGCAAGGTCATGACCACACCCCCGTGGGCAGCATCTAGGCCATTTTCAAGATGTGGCTGCAGCGCAAGGCGAATCTCAGCTTTCCCCTGACCGGCCGAGACAAACTCGGCCCCAAGATGCTCCATAAACGGAGTAAAAGTATGATTTAGCGGGTTATCCATGACCCGAACGATAGCAAGACTTACCATTACGAGTCATGGACATGCCTCTATCTCATTACACCGTTGTCGGTTCAAGTCCGCGTGTGTCTGTTGCAGACCCGGCGCTTCAGTGGACGAACACGCCACTGGCACAGGCAGGAGATCCTTCCGAACCCTTTGTTCGACCCTGTGATCCTCTGCCGTTAGAGGCACCGACCTGGTGTGCCATCTCGGAGTCCGCAGCGGCGCTCATTGGCCTGAATCCGCAGCAACTGCAATCAGACACCCGCTGGCGGGATCTGCTATCCGGATGCGCCGCACCGGATCACCTCCAGCCTTATGCCGCCGTCTATGCGGGCCATCAATTCGGTGTCTTTGTTCCACGACTCGGTGACGGTCGTGCGCTTGGCCTGGGCTGCGTCAATGGATGGGAGCTGCAGCTAAAAGGCGCCGGGCCGACCCCATACGCGCGCTTTGCAGACGGACGCGCAGTGCTGCGCTCATCGATTCGAGAGTTCCTCTGCTCTGAGGCGATGCATGCGCTGGGGATCCCCACAACGCGCGCGCTCTCGTTAATCAGTTCGTCGACACCAGTGGTTCGAGAGACACTCGAGACAGCGGCGGTCGTCTGTCGCCTAAGCCCAAGCTTCGTTCGTTTTGGACATTTTGAATACTTTGCGTCGATCAACCGACTGGATCTGCTCGACGAACTGGTACGTCATGCCTTATCTCATCTGAAGCAGGAGGCGCCTGATTCCACGAGTCCGATCCGACAGTGCTCAATCGAACTGCTGACGATTACGGCCGAGCGAACCGCACGTCTCATGGCCCAGTGGATGGCCGTCGGATTTATGCATGGCGTCATGAACACCGATAACTTCTCGATTCTTGGGCTCACGATCGACTACGGACCATTTGGCTTCATGGAGGCGTTCAACGCTGCCCATA
>JACCDZ010674918.1_pt1 | contig 40516 bp, 41 predicted proteins | sample 7449551 | NCBI WGS metagenome assembly JACCDZ01 (sample SAMN15323452, study PRJNA562643) | freshwater metagenome | isolation source: river surface water | place: USA:Blue River Watershed | collected 2017-08-18
CTTACGCCTGATAATTCACTTATTTGAGTAGCAGATAAATCTGCTACAAAATACCTGATTATTTCTCTAAATTTAACTTCAGAAATTTTTGAACACTTAATGTACTTATTTATTTGAACCATGACAGCATCTTACCACATCTTTAAATGTGCTTTGATTGTCTAGCCCCTTTAAAAATTATAAGCTTTTCAAATCATTAAACTCAATAAGTTCATCACTCTCATCATCAATATGCTTATTATTTTGTAAGTAATCTTGTAAAAGACCGATTACTCCAGCATCAACCTCATGATGAGCTTGCATTAAAGCATAATAAAATCCGTCAATATCAGCACCACCATGGCTTTTTATAACTAATCCATTTAAACCAAGTAAAACCGCACCATTATATTTACTTGGATTTAAACGCAACTTAAGACGCTTTAAAACTGGATAAGAAATCAAAGCAATTAGTTTAGTAAGCCAGCTACTGGTAAATTCTTCTTTTAAAAAGAACGCAATCATTTTAGCAACACCTTCAGTAGTTTTCAAAGAAACATTTCCAGTAAAGCCATCAGTAACAACTACATCAACCACACTTTTAAAAATATCATCACCCTCAACGTTACCGTAGAAATTAAGGTTAGTCTTTTTCAATAACTCTGCGGCCTTTTTAACCGTTTCATTACCCTTAATATCTTCGCTACCGATATTTAAAATACCAACACTGGGAGAAGCTTTGCCAGTCACACCACGCATTAATTGCGCACCCATGATACCGAATTGAACTAAGTGCTCTGGAGAACATTCAATGTTGGCACCCAAATCCAGCATGCAGACTTCACCTTTAACCGTAGGTAATAGTTTGGCAATCGCTGGACGATCAATACCATCCATTGTTCGTAGAACATAACGCGAAATAGCCATTAAAGCCCCGGTATTACCTGCGGAAACAATAGCGTTCGCCTTACCTTCTTTAACCAAATTAATTGCGACTCGCATCGACGAATCACGCTTAGTACGCATCGCACTTTGAGGAGCTTCATCCATGCCAACTACTTGAGTGGCATGGACAACTTCTATTCTATCGCTATATTGAGATAATTTATCACCAATTTGTTTATAAATTGCATCACGGTCACCGACCAAGATTACATTAACATCTGGAGTTTCATCCAAAAATCGCAAACAAGATGGTACGGTAATGTTGACACCGTGATCACCACCCATAGCATCTACTGCAAGAATTATCGCCATAGCTATGCTACTTTATAAGAATTAATCACCTTTAGTTTTAAGAACTTTTTTACCACGGTAAACACCATTAGGGCTGATATGATGACGTAAATGTACTTCACCAGTTGTTGCTTCAATTGCTGTAGATGGCGCAGTAATTGCGTCATGAGAGCGGTGCATACCGCGTTTAGAAGGAGATTTTTTATTTTGTTGAACTGCCATGATTATTACCTCTAAATAATGTTCTTTAAAATATCAAATGGGTTATCTGCGCTATCATGATAGCTCATCCCAATACAAGACTCATGCTTACTTGCATAAGGAAGTAACATAATTACTTCATCCTCAAGCAACTGCATGACATCAAACTCAGCTTCAGCAAGCACCCCGTCTTCGACATCGGAATCTTCCTCTGCAAATAACGCGGCATCAAGCTGTTCTTCATTAAAAAAAACTGTTATACGTGACTGATTACCGAGCTCAAGCTCCATATCCTGCAAACAATTTTGACATAAAGTGCCGATTATACCATAAATTGATAATTTAAGTGTAGGTCTATTTAGTGTGTCTACACAACCAACTAACTCATAAGAGATCTCACCACTAAATTTATCAATTTCCTGAATACGTTCACACTTAAGTAAATCAAGTTTACCCTTAATTTCTTTACCACTTTTGGCAAATTTCACATTATCTATATACATCATCTAAATTCTATCCTCAAATGCTATAAAGTGTAAAATTATATCTTAGAACCAAATTACTTTTGTGATTATTTAAGTTTGTAACGCTGACTAAATGAAATGATAAAAATTAATCCAGCTAAACTAACAACTAATGCACCGACCAAAACAGGCAAGCGTGCATGAAACGCTGCAATATAGCCCGCCAATAATGCAGGCAATACTTGAGCTAAAGCATTTGCGCTCGAGCTAACTCCCATTGATTCGCCAAGAGAGTCAGACGGAGATAAACGTGTAATTACAGCACTACTAAATGATTTCGTCAATGCAGTTCCAATTGCCAATACTGGCGGAACTAAGTAAATTTCTAGTCTAAAATTATTTGGTAAGAAATAATACACGAATAAACATGCTGAAGTTAAAAACATCGAGATGTTTAAGACCTTATAATCTCTCACTTTACCCGAAAGCCGCCGCACAAACCCACCTTGAGCCAAGATAATCATTACTCCAAGATAAGCAAAAAAATTACCAACCTGCCCTTGATTAAAGCCAAACTGCTCAACCAAAATTATGCCCCAAAAGGTTGTGAAAAAAGTAAATCCTGCATTAAATAAAAATAAAGCAGGAATGACCATACGTAAATAATCATGTTTAAAAATTTGCTGCAGATTATGTAGTGGACGTAGTAAATTAAAAGTTTTGGTAGCTCTCGTTTTTAAAGTTTCAGGCAAAAAATAAACTACCCAAAAGACATTAATTGAACTGAGCAAAGCCGCAAACCAAAATGGCGTTGAGGCATTAAAATAACTTGACAAAGATGGATCTGATAATTTGCCACCAATAAATGGACCTAGAACAAAGCCAACTCCAATTGAAACACCAATCAAACCAAAGTTTCTAGCCCTATTTTCAGGACTACTGACATCGCCAATCACTGCTTGTGCAATAGAAATATTGCCACCAGACATGCCATCCAGAACTCGCGCAAAGAAAAGTAGAGGTAAATTTTTGGTAATGATTCCAACACCAAACAATAAATAAGAAATTACAGTACCACCAATTGACAAACTCAAAAGTTTTTTACGACCAAATCGATCAGACAATTGCCCTAAAATTGGTGTGCAAAAAAACTGTGCTAATGGATACGCAGCCAGTAACCAACCAGCCATTACAAAACTTTGAGTAGCGCTCCAATTATCAGGCGTAACCCTAAATTCTGAACCATGAGTAATCAATAACGGAAAAACCGGAATAAGAATTCCGATTCCAAGCATATCAATAAAAATCGTTAGAAAAATAATCCACAAGATTTTATTGCTTTTATTCATAATAATTTTCTGTGAAATTGTAAATTATAATTTTACATTAATGGATGTGGAGTCGAGTTTAACGCCATCATCACCGATAATAAAGTGATCGCTATAATGGAAAAACCAAACATTTTACGTGCCCAAGAGATATCATTAGCTAATTTACTAAAACCACTAGCAGCCAAACGAATCCACCAAAAACCAACTGCTAAAGATACAATTAAATAATATTGCCCAGTGTAACCGCAAATTGTCAATAAACTCGAAACTAGCATGAAAACAATTACGTACAACAACATATTGCGCTTAGCAATTTGAATACCTTTTTTAACGGGAAGAACAGGAATTCCTGCGGCCGAATAATCGTTAAATCTAAAAATCGCAATTGCATATGAATGTGGCATTTGCCAAATACTTAATAAAACAAATAAAATTAGTGCACCTAAATCAAATTTATTGCTGACAGCACAGTAGCCAACTACGGGAGGAATTGACCCAGAAATACTACCAATTAAAGTTCCATAGATTGAATTACGTTTAAACCACAGACTATATACAACTACGTAAAAAAACAAACCAATTAATGCCACATATACCGTCAAAATATTTGCCCAATGGTATAACATCCAAGCACCTAAACAACCCAGCAAAACGCCATAAACTAAAGCAACTTTTTGCCCAAGATGACCTTTAACCATTACACGTTCTTTAGTTCGCTCCATCAAACTATCAATATCACGATCAATAATATTATTAAATACGCAACCAGATGCAATAATTAAAGAGATTCCCACTAAGGTAGCTAAAAGTAGAATTACGTTATATGATCCATGTGATGCTAAGCCAAATCCGCCCGCAACTGTGATTAAATTACCAAATATAATTCCTGGTTTGGTAATGGAAATAAATTTCTTCATCAAAATATAATACCTTTTTAATAACTATGAGATCTATTACCATCATGGCTTAGACCGATACAATTTATATCAGCTAATAGATTCTTAGTTTTACCACAGCTTAATTGTTCAATAATGCAAATAAGAAAATGGCTAACTCAGAACGGATTAAGCTATACGCTTAGCTGAGTTAGCCACCATCAAAGGAACGTCCTAATTTAAATAGATTAGTGTTCCATCATATGGTAATTCAGATTCCACATGATCCATAGCGAACCAACAACTAAAATCAGTACAATTACCAAAGTAAAAATAAAAGTTAATAAATTCCAACGCTGCTCAGATTTAGCACTTAAGTGTAAGAAAAATACTAACTGAACCAATAATTGGAATATACCCAAAATTACAATAGACGCAACTAATGCAGTACCAACTAGCATATGGTCCACAACTATCATATATGGAATTATAGTTAACAAGATCGATAAAATAAAACCAATCACATAAGATTTCATCGTACCGTGACCAGCTCCAGTTTCGACATCAATATGATGTTGATTAGACATTACATTGCTCCCATCAAATATACAATCGTAAAGACAAAAATCCACACGATATCTAAGAAATGCCAGAATAAGCTTAAGCAGGTTAATTTACGAATAGTCACATTAGTAATCCCATGTTTAGATACTTGTAACATCATCAAAACCATCCAAATTAAACCACACGTTACGTGCAAACCATGAGTCCCAACTAAAGTGAAGAATGATGATAGGAACGCGCTATGTTGCGGACCATGACCTTCTGCAATCAGATTACGAAACTCGTGAACTTCCATACACATGAAAGAGAATCCCAGTAAGAAAGTTACGAATAACCAAACTAAAACTTGATTTTTATTCCCTTTATGCACGGCAAGCATTGCTAAACCGTAAGTAAAGCTACTAGTCAATAAAATAAATGTTTCAGTCAAAACATATGGCATTTCAAAGAGCTCTTTTGCTCCAGGTCCACCATAAGTATTGCCATGTAACACTGCATAAGTTGCAAAAATACATGCAAACAATATGCAATCGCTCATAATATAGATCCAGAAACCAAATACTACTCGCGAGGTTGCCCCATGATCATCATGTTCATAATGATCGGCATGATTATTAAGTGCATTTGTTGCCATTATCCATTTTTCCTCTTGAGATATTCATTTTCTATTCTTTCAACTTCTTCAGCTTTAACATAGTAGTCGATGTCGTAGTCAAATGAGCGAGCAAAAACGCTAACAATCATTCCAACTGCACCAATTGCTGCTAACCACCACATATACCAAACTAAACCAAAACCGAATAAAAAGGCAAACCCACCAATAATTACCCCTAAGCCTGAATTTTTCGGCATATGAATATCTTCATATGGACGAGTTTCAGGTTTTAGACCTGCTTGTTTAGCATCCCAGAAAGGCTCTAAGCTATTAACTTCTGGAACAAAAGCAAAGTTATAGAATGGAGTTGGTGAATGAGTTGACCACTCTAATGTACGACCATCCCATGGATCACCAGTTAAATCCATATTTTGTTTACGCTGAATAATACTAACTACGATTTGCAATAATTGGAAACCAATCCCAGCAAAAATAATTAAAGCACCAAAGAACGCAACTACAAAGAATGGATGCCAACCAGTTGAAGCATCATAATGGCTTAAACGACGCGTCGCGCCCATGAATCCTAAGATATACAACGGCATAAATGCTACGAAGAATCCAACAATCCAGCACCAGAAAGACGCTTTACCTAGACCTTCATGTAATTTAAAACCAAAGGCTTTTGGAAACCAAAATGACAAACCAGCCATACAACCAAAAACCACACCACCGATAATAACATTATGGAAATGGGCAATTAGGAATAAGCTATTATGTAATAAGAAGTCAGCACCAGGAACTGCAAGCAATACACCTGTTAAACCGCCAACTGTAAATGTCACCATAAATCCAATTAACCAATACATTGGAGCAGTAAAGGTAATTCGTCCACGATACATTGTAAACAACCAGTTGAAAATCTTAACTCCAGTTGGAATTGCAATAATCATCGTTGTAATACCGAAGAATGCATTTACGTTCGCACCGGCACCCATCGTGAAGAAATGATGCAACCAAACGATGAATGATAAAACAGTGATACATACAGTTGCATAAACCATTGTCGTATAACCAAACAGACGTTTTTTAGAGAATGTCGCAACGATCTCTGAATAAACCCCAAACAATGGCAAAATAAGAATATAAACTTCAGGATGACCCCAAGCCCAAATCATATTAATATACATCATTGGATTTCCACCAAAATCATTAGTGAAGAAATGGAAATCTAGATAACGATCTAAACATAACATGCCCAAAGTTACAGTTAAAATCGGGAACGAAATAATAATTAAAATATTTGCACACAATGACGCCCAAGTAAACACAGGCATTCTCATTAACGTCATACCAGGACAGCGCATTTTAATAATTGTTACAAAGAAATTAATTCCCGAAATTAAGGTACCAATCCCCGATATCTGCAGTGCCCACAAATAATAATCAACACCGACCCCTGGGCTATACTGAGTTTCTGATAATGGAGGATATGCCAACCAACCAGTTTTCCCAAATTCACCAACGATCAATGAAATCATGATCAAGACCATTCCAACTACAAATAGCCAAAAGCTTAATGAGTTTAAGAATGGGAACGCCACGTCACGTGCACCAATTTGCAATGGTACTGCGATATTCATTAGACCAATTACTAGTGGCATCGCCATGAAGAAAATCATGATTACGCCATGCGCCGTAAAGATTTGATCGTAATGGCTTGGCGGTAGGAATCCATAATTGGATCCTACCGAAATTGCCTGCTGGGTACGCATTAATAATGCATCCGCAAAACCACGCAATAACATTACGATTGCAACTATGATATACATCACCCCGATTTTTTTATGATCAACTGTCGTCAACCACTCGGTCCACAAATAACGCCATTTACCTAAATAGGTAATTAGGGCAAATAGGGCTATTGCACCACCAACCATACCACCACCCGCAATTATTGCAGGCGGTTCATGGATTGGTATTGAATCCCATGACAATCTTCCCATTAAATCAAACATTACACTTCCTAACTTAAAACAAATAAATTACCAAACTAGATTATTTATGATCCATTCCCTGCATATTATCCATACCAGGCATCATAAACTTCATCAAAATATCGTCGAATAAATTATCTTGAACGGAACCAAAATATTGCGGCTTATTGTATTCGCTTGGCTTAACTAATTCAAGATATTTTGCACCATCAAGGGTAGCTGGATTTTGTTTAATTTGCTCAACCCACGCATCAAAATCTTGTTGCGATTTTGTCACATGAGCAGTAAATATCATACCATTAAAACCACCACCACTATAGCTTACCGAACGACCGCCATAATCACCAGCTTCATCAGCAACTAGATGCAATTTAGTTTGCATTCCACCCATTGCATAAATTTGACCACCAAGCTGCGGAATCATAAATGAATTCATCGGAGCATCAGCAGTAACCTTAAATTCAATTGGCACGTTTGCAGGGAAAGCAACATAGTTTAGAGTAGCGATTTTTTGCTCTGGGTAAATAAATAACCATTTCCAATCCAGTGCAACCACTTGAATGGTAACTGGCTTCACGCCATTCATTTCAATTGGCTTATATGGATCCAATTCATGAGTAGTTTTCCACGTAATGGTTGCTAAAATTACGATAATTAAAATTGGAATACCCCAAATAGCCACCTCAATTTTATTACTATGATGCCAATCTGGTTCATATCGTGCATTCGTATTTGAAGCTCGGTATTTCCAAGCGAATACAAATACCATGATAATAACTGGCACAACGATTAAAAGCATTAAAATCAATGCCGTATAAATTAAATCTCTTTCATCACGTCCGATCATACCTTTAGAGTGAATGAGCACTGCTTCTTTACAACCACTAAGCGATGCCATAACCCCAAGGGCAGCACATCCGGATAAGAAAGCTTTCCATTTCTTATTCATATTTTTCAAAATCCCTTATGAATGAGTTGTTAAAATTACCTAATAAGCACATTTAAACGTAGATTTTATCATTAACCATTGCATACCAACAAGGTTATTAAGCTTAATTTTACTAGTATAAAGTCTTAAATCATAAAAATTTATATAACTTAGGTTTAATAAATCAATAAATCTATGATTAATGAATCAATCATTAACAATTAAAACAAACACTTCCTCTTAACTTTAATGACTCGAAGTAAATTAAATATGGCTGAATTAGGTTTTTGTTCATTATCAATCGACTAACTAAAATCAATTTTGATAAATTAACAAATATGCAACACTATTGATTACTATCTTTATGTAAGGCTTGCTTACATAGCTTATTATCAATCATTAAAAATCCTTCAGAGAATATTCCTGAGAACGCTATACCTGTAGAGCTTTCAGATTGAATACGCGTAAAGATACCATCTTTTTGAACTTCTAAAAAGACATCTGCATAATGTTGCTGTCCATTAGAAAAATATACTAATTTCAGGCGATTACTATCATTAGCCAATTCAAGATTACAGCCAGAAGAATCGGTCCAACGTCCAACATATTCTGGGTTAACTAATAGCTTCTGGGTATTTCTTTTTTGATGATTACATCCGACTAAAGCACTTACCGATATAATTCCTAAAAACACATACTTTAAAATTTGCATAATGCCCTACTTAACAGGATTAAATATATTTAAATTTCAAATCAATCTCACGTTTCACATTTGGCGATGACATGTAGTACGATATATCATAAACTTCTTCAGCAAAAAACTGCCTGTACCTGAAACAGACCAAATAATTAGCCCTACAATTTAATTGTATATAATTATACTGATATTGAAAAGTGAAATAAACTATAGTTGAAGATTTTGTGATATAAAATTAATAAGACCGTATCATAGCATAGAAAAACTACACCAAGCTATACAAAAAATTATGTTAAAGATCCTCATTAAATCATAAACTTGAACTTTATATAATTAAAATCCCCACTAGACTTTTAAATCTACGTGGGGATTAAAATTAAATTTTGAGACTAACGGTCTAAATCACTTGGATCGCGCTCTTGCTTAACTAAGCTATCACTGACAATACGTACAATGATATAAGCACCAATTGCCCAAACTAAAAATGTCATACAATTTCCTTTAATACATAGTGTGTGAATTTTCTTCGATGCGAGCGGCAGTTAACTTACCACGCATTATTTTATATACCCAAGAAGTATAAAATAAAATAATTGGCACAAAAATAATTGCGGCAACCAACATCAAAAGCAAGGTATGCTCAGATGAAGTGGCATCCCAAGCTGTTAAACTACTAATTGGATCAGAGCTAGATGGCATAATGAATGGGAACATCGACACCCCAGCAGTTAAAATAATACCTGCAATCCCCACGCCACTAAAAATGAACGCAACCCCTGATTTACCTTTTGAATTGAAGAATATTGAACCCAATAGCCCAATAAATCCTAATGCAGGTACTATCATAGTGATTGGATAAAGTTTATAATTATTTAACCAAGCACCCTTCACTACTTCAACTGTTTTCATCAACGGATCTGATGCAGCACTAGGATCCAAGTTAGTCGCAACATAGCCATTAATATGACCTACCATTAAACCACCAATAGCAAACAACACAATTGCCAAAATCGAGAATATTGTAGCAGCTTTTTTAGCACGAGACTGCATACCACCTTCAGTACGAATTGACAAATAAACCCCGCCATGCGCAATAGTCATACACAAAGAAACCAAGCCACATAACAATGCAAATGGCGACAGTAATCCTAAAAATCCAAAAATTGGATTAGTTGCATCACTCGTCAAACGCATACTATCGTCAAAGTGAAATGGAATACCTAGCATGACATTACCGACAGCCACACCAAATAACAATGGCGGAACTGCCGAACCAACAAATAAGACCCAGTCCCAAGTTGCACGCCATGTTGGATTAGCAATCTTAGAACGATAATCAAATGCAGGAGCACGTAAGAATAATGTCCACAATACTGCTAAGATCGCAAGATATAACATTGAAAATGATGCAGCATAAACTAGTGGCCACGCAGCAAAAACTGCACCACCACCAGTAATAAACCAAACCTGGTTTCCATCCCAATGCGGAGCAACCGAGTTAATTGCAGCACGGCGTTCAGAGTCTGTTTTACCGACAAATGGCGATAAAGTTCCAACACCCATATCATGACCATCCATAATCATCAAACCAACCATCAACACGGCAACCAGCACCCACCAAATTACGCGAAGAATTGCATATTCCATGTTATTTCCCCTCTAATTCAAAATGATATTTTCCAGTACCAAGACTTGATGGACCTAAGCGTGCATATTTAAACATTAACCATAATTCAACAATTAATAATAAGGTATAAATTACCACAAAACCAACCAAGGAGAATATTACCTCACCACTAGTTAAACTTGAAGCGGATAAATATGTTGGTAAGATCCCAAAGATTGACCATGGTTGACGGCCATATTCGGCAACAATCCAACCAGCCCAACAAGCAATCCACGGAGTTGGCATCCACCACAAAGCCCATTTTAGTAGCCAAGTTTTGGTTTCATAAGATTTACGTTTACCAAATGAATACCAACTAGCTAAACCAAATAACACAAAGAAAGATGCACCCAGAAACGCCATAATTCTAAAGCTATAATACAACGGTAAAACACCAGGAATCGTGCTTTCAGCAGCCTGATCAACCATTTGTGGTGTAACATTATGTAAATCGTCTGTATATTTTTTCAACAACAACCCATAACCTAAGTATTCAGAATTGGCTTGAATTTGTGGTACCAACGAGGTATCATGAGGATTTTTCCTGAATTGTTCCAATTGTAATAGAACTTGCTGCCCTTTAACAATTTTAACTTTATTCTCAGCAATAATATCATCAGCACCTTTAACATCAGTCGTAAAATCATGTGTTAAGATTAAACTACCAAGATATGGAACTTTAACATCAAAAAGATTAGAATGAGTCTTTTGATCTGGCCAAGCCACTAATGACCATGGCACTGGAGCTTTCTCAGTGTGCCAAATACCTTCAATTGCAACCAATTTTGATGGTTGCGCATGATACACGTATAAACCAGACTGATCACCCATAATAATCACCGCGATCGAAGCAAAAAAACCAAATAACGCAGAAACTTTAAATGAACGACGGGCAAAAGGTAAATCTTGTTTTTTTAACAGGTAGAAAGCAGAGATTCCCATTACAAACACTGAAGCAGTTACATAACCCGCACAGGTTGTATGGAAAAATTTAGCTTGTGCAACAGGGCTAAATAGCACTGCATAGAAACTTGACATTTCCATACGCATAGTAATTGGATTAAAAACTGTTCCAACTGGATCTTGCATCCAGCCATTAGCAACCAAAATCCACAATGCCGATAAATTTGAACCAATAGCAACTAAGATTGTAAAGAATAAATGTTGTTTCTTCGACACGCGATCCCACGCAAAGAAAAACATTCCAATGAATGTTGACTCTAAGAAAAACGCCATCAAGCCTTCAATGGCTAAAGGAACGCCAAAAATATCGCCAACATAATGTGAATAATATGCCCAGTTTGTACCGAACTGGAATTCCATGGTAAGACCAGTGGTAACTCCAATTGCAAAGTTAATACCAAAAAGCTTACCCCAGAACTTAGTCATATCCTTATAGATTTGCTTACCAGTAATTACGTAGATAGTCTCCATAATTACTAATAACCATGTCATGCCCAAAGTTAATGGCACGAAAATAAAATGGTATAGCGCAGTTATCGCGAATTGTAACCGCGATAAGTCAACTAGTGTTTCCATAGTTTAACCCTCAAAAATTAATAAATGATGTGCTCACCAGCAGCTTTATCATCTAATTGCGGAGGCGTCCGAAATGACTTGTACCACAATCCAGTTAATAAAACGGCCTTTATTACGAGTAAGCAGAAAATCTCTTTCCAATATTGTTTAAACATTGTAGAATCCTTTCATGATTTCTCTAGCCGCTATTTTAACATAAAACCGCTAATCACCATATTAATTTTGTGGTTATAACCCACTGAACTAGTAGGAGATTTATCCCAGTAAACTACTCTGGTTTAAATCCTTTTATCTGCTCTTTCAATAAGTTACTAGTATGAAAAGATACTACACGACGTGCATTAATTGGAAACTCTTCTTTAGTTTTTGGGTTACGACCAACACGTGGGCTCTTGTCACGTAATACGAAGTTACCAAACCCAGAAACTTTAACTTCTGATCCATCTTCTAAACTCTTACTCATTACATCAAAGAAGTCTTCTACCAAACGGTATGACTCAACACGGGTTAACTCAGAATTAGACATAACCACCTGAATTAAATCATTTTTTGTTACTGTACTTGTCATATTTCCCTCAGAAAAATAAATAATTAAAATTTAAAATTAACGCAGCTTTGCTGCAAATTTATCACAGACTAAAGACTTGATTGAATTCAACCATAAGTTAATTTCTTCATCACCCAGGGTTTTCTCTGCTTGGAAAACAAAATTAAAAGCAACGCTTTTCTCATCAACGGCCAAATTCCCACCGACAAAAATATCGAATACAGCCAAATCAATTAATTCAACAATCTCCAGTTGTTTAATCTGTTGCATTAACGTACCAACTTGCACATTTTTATTTAAAACAAACGCTAAATCTCGCGATACTTTCTGAAATTTACTACTTGCTTTTAATTTAAATGAGTTTGAACTTGGTAAGAGATCCAAATTAATTTCAAAAACATAAGGCAAATCAACGCCATTAATTTCGCTTGCAAATTTTGGATGCAATTGACCAATAAAACCAATTACAAGCTCACCAATCTGAACTAACGCACTGCGTCCTGGATGACAAAGTTCATGTGTTGTATCGCTTTTAACTAACGTCAATCCAACATAACCAGCCAACAATTCTTCAACCACTAAGCGTAAATCATAAAAATCAACTTGCTGTGCCGTTGGAGTCCAATTTAAGGCAGAGATTTTACCATAAATTAATCCAGCCAAATGCAATGGCTGTTGATTAGCATCTTCACTATGAAACACTCGTGCCAACTCAAACAAGCGCGCATGATCATAACCACGATTCAAATTATACTGCAAACTCTTAATTAAACCTGGCAATAAATTGTTTCTTAAAACATTTAACCCTGCAATTGGATTTTGCAATTTAACCATTTTAATTTGTTGATTGGCAAATAAATCGGCATATTTATCTTCAATAAACGCATAACTAACGATTTCATTAAATCCATGCCCAAGTAAAGTTTGCTTAAAATTATTAAATTGAATTTGGCGCTCATCTAATGAATTTAAAGTATAGGTTAATTTAGGCATTTTTGCTTCAATTTTATCATAACCATAAACACGAATAATTTCTTCAATAAAATCTTGCTTAATGTTTAAGTCAAAACGATAACTTGGTGGTGTTACAATAAACCCATCTGCCATAAGCGTTAATTGACAACCTAAATCACGTAAAATACTAATTATTTGTTCATGCGCAATTTTTTCACCAATTAAATTATCAATTTCATTAAAATTTAACTCAATTGCTAGAGCTTGATTCGTAGCTTGTGGTGCTGAAAAATGTAAATAATCCGCTGGCATACCACCACAAATTTCAACCAGCAATTGCGCTGCCAAATTAATTGCATCATGTTGTAATTGCGGATCAATACCGCGCTCAAAACGGAAAGCCGAATCAGAGCTAACTCCATACTGCTTAGCTTTACCTTGAACCGTTGCTGGAGCAAAGAATGCACTTTCTAAAACCAACGAGGTCGTGGTTGTCTGCACACCAGAGTCTAATCCACCCATTACACCAGCAATTGCGAGCGGATTACTTTCTGCATCACTAATTATCAATGTATTTGACGCTAAATTAGCAACCTTACCATCCAATAGCTTTAATTGTTCACCAACATTAGCCATACGCACTATAATTCCAGATTGTACTGCATTGAGGTCAAAAGCATGCATCGGTTGACCAAGGTGTAACATCACATAATTAGTAATATCTACAACTGGAGAAATTGTACGCACACCACTTCGTTCCAACAACTTAATTAACCAAACCGGACTAACTTGAGAATTATTAATGTTATTAACAATTAAACCTACATAGTGCGAACAATCTTGCGGTGCATCAACTGTTACCGCCAAATTTGAACTAATTTGCTGAAGATAGTTAATATCCTCAGTTGATTCTTTTAACTTAAATCCAGTTAGCGCACTAATCTCACGTGCCAAACCAGTATAAGATAAGCAGTCACCACGATTAGGGGTAATCTTAAACTCAACAATGCGATCATTTAAATCTAAATACTCACGCACATCAACACCAATTGGTGCATCTTCTGGCAAAAGTAGCAATCCGTCGATATCATTTGGACAACCTAACTCATCGCCACTGCACAACATTCCATAGGAAAATATTCCACGCATTTTACGCTCAGTGATTTTGAAATTTCCAGGTAAAACTGCGCCAACTTTAGCACATGGAATTTTCACGCCAACTGCTACATTGCTTGCGCCACAAATAATTTGTAACGCCTCACCTGTACCAACATCAACTTTACATAAAGAAAGCTTATCTGCATCAGGATGTTTAATACACTCAGTCACCAAACCAATCACAATACCGCTAAATTCTGGCGCAACTGGTTGATCATCTTCAACCTCTAAACCTGACATCGTTAAGCGCTCTAATACCAAATTTTTATCCAAGGTTTCACTAAAAAAACCTTGCAAATGATTCCATGAAATTTTCATCTTATAAACCCTTAAACTGCGCCAAGAAATCTAAATCATTATCGAACATTAAACGTAAATCAGTTATACCGTATTTAAGCATAGCTAAACGATCAATCCCAAAACCAAACGCAAAGCCGGTATATTCATGACTTGAAATATTCATATAATTAAGTACTTTTGGATGAACCATCCCACAACCACCAACTTCTAGCCATTTACCAGTCTTGCTAAAGAAAATGTCAATCTCTGCTGAAGGTTCCGTAAATGGGAAAAATGATGCTCTAAACCGTACTTGCAAGCTATCATCTTCAAAAAATTTACGCATAAATTCAATGATAATTGCCTTTAAATTGGCAAAACTAATTCCTTCTTCAATCCACAATAATTCCATTTGATGAAACATAGGAGAATGAGTTGCATCCATATCCACACGATAGACACGTCCAGGTGCTACAATTTTAATCGGAGGAGTACGTGTCTCCGCATAACGAACCTGAATTGGCGAAGTGTGCGTACGTAAAACATTACCTGATTCGGTATAGAAAGTATCTTGCATCGCACGAGCTGGATGATTATCAGGAATATTTAAGGCTTTAAAATTATAATAATCATTTTCAATTTCTGGACCATCTGATACCGCAAAACCCAATTGAGCAAAAATCTTTACTATCCGATTTAATGCAAGCGTAACAGGGTGCAAACTTCCAGCTGCAATTCCACGACCAGGCAAAGTAACATCAATAGTCTCATTAGCTAACTTATTATTTAATTCGTGTGCAATAATCCCAGCACGCTGTTCATTTAAAGCCACTTCAAATTCAGTTTTAACCTGATTTACTTGCGCACCAAAAGCTTTACGCTCATCTGGCGCTAAATCTTTTAATTTCTGCATGAACGCGGTAATTAAACCCTGTTTACCAACATAACGCGACTTGAATTGCTCCAATTCATGAATAGAAGCAACTGCTTGCATTTCACTAAGCGCAGTTACCAAAACTTGAGTAAGTTGTTCCACCATCTCTAATTCTTTCAATTTTAAATTAATCGTTTATAAATCCAGCTGCATTTTATGTTGCTTAATTATCTCTAAAGCATCCTGATAATGAGGTACCAAATGTGGAATTAATAAATCACCACTATGAATAAGCTGCATGTCTTCATTTAACATTTCGGCTTCAAACCATTTAATTAGACCAGGCCACATACTACCCACCAAAATTAATTTGCGATCCGAGATTTGCTTGACCTGCATCAATTGTAATACCGTTAAAATTTCTAGTACCGTGCCAATTCCGCCATAGAAAGCCACAAAACAGTCACTAACTGCCGTAAAATGCTGTAAGCGTGTAAAAAAAGTCTTATGCGGGAAGCACTCATCTAAATATTGATTGTTTCGTTGTTCAAATGGCAACTCAATATTAATCCCTACAGATTTAATCGGTGAATCCGTCAATTTACCAGACATTGCTCCACGATTAGCAGCCTCCATAACCCCTGGTCCACCGCCACTAATTACATTACACTCTAAGCGTGCAAGATTTTTGGCAAACTCCATTACATCTTGATATGCGCTTGAACTTTCGCTAATTCGTGCAGATCCAAATACCGTAACACTATAATTATCATAAGATGGATAAAACTCAACTAAATCATCGGTTAAATCCCAAACTTTTTCTAATGAATGCACTACCCGTTGCTGTAATTCTTTATCACCAATAGAGGTTTTATTCATAAAATCCACGCAAAAAAAATGAGGACTATTCTCTAGCCCCCATTATTATAAAGCAACTGGCTTTATTACGCTAATTTGCTTTTAGCAAGCTCAACAAATTTAGCGAATGCTAATTTATCAGTAATTGCCAAATCAGACAATACTTTACGATCAACAGCAACTTCAGCTTTTAATAGACCGTTAATAAAACGGCTATAAGTCAAACCTAATTCACGGCAACCAGCATTAATCCGCGCAATCCATAGACTACGGAATTGACGTTTTCTTTGACGACGATCACGATAAGCATATTGACCAGCTTTCATCACCGCTTCTTTAGCAACACGGAATACGTTGTTGCGACGACCGCGATAGCCTTTAGCTAAAGCGATAATTTTTTTGTGACGTGCACGTGCTACGACACCACGTTTTACTCTAGGCATTCTTTAACTCCCTAATTTATGCGTAAGGCAACATGCTACGTACATGACCCATATCGCTAGGGTGAATTTGTACTGTACCACGTAATTGACGTTTGTTTTTAGTTGTTTTCTTAGTCAATATATGACGTTTGAATGCTTTAGAACGTTTGATGCCGCCGCTACCTTGAACGATAAAGCGTTTTTTAGCACCAGACTTTGATTTCATTTTAGGCATGTTTGAACCTTGTATTAATCGCAGTTGTAATTCAGATAGAAGGTGCTCGATAAACGAGAACTTGAGGAACCTAACTACCCACCATTTTAAGGGATAGATTATATCATAATTAAATCAACAACTGAGAATATTTTAGCAACAACCCCAGACTGATAACTTCAATAATGTACGGTCAAACTTACAAAAAATTGATTATTATTAATTGTGTCAATTACACCTAAATTTGGTGTGCTTGGTTCTGGAGAATTATACTGTAATTGCATCGGCATTAATAATCCATAATTAATATAATCAAAATCTAATGACAAATATTTGGTCATGAAATATTGTAACCCAACACCAAATTCAGAAGTAATCATTTTAGTTCCTGGATCACCAATGTATGTAGTCATAGTCGCCATTGCATACGCTAAACCCAAACGACCTTTTAAATATAAATCTGTCGTCAATGGTAAATATCCTATTGCAGATAAACCAAACATATTTTGCGAACCCCAAAATACATTATTACCACCAGAGACACCCACAGGTCCAACATATTGCTGATTACCACTATAACTATAATTAAACTCAGCGGCAAGATACGGGTTAAAACGATAACCAGCATCAACTAAAATTGGTAATGAATACCCTGATGGATTGCCTAGCTCACGAATACCATTTATTTGTTGATCAACTCCGTTCGTTTTAATTAAATTACTATTTGAAGTCACATTAAAACCAGTACCAACTCCAGTATAAAAACCTTCAATATTATTTTGCGCATACAACATTGTTATACCAAGCACATATAAAAATATAAAACGACGAATCATCTTTAACAATTTACCTATTTAAACTAACTCTATAATATTTAGCCACGCGCAATTTTCCAAGCTTTAAATCTGGCCAAATAATAACTAAAACCTTTGGTAAATTTCAATTCACGACCATCTACAACAACACCAAAGCATAAAACTTTGCGGTAAAAAAAGCGAATGGTAACCCCCCATTTTTTGGCAAAATCACGGCGACCATCATTTTTCACTACACGCCCAGTGCTTTTAGATTGAAAATGATAAACCAAACTTTTACCAAAACCGCGAAAATCTCTAACCCCAAGATTCCAAAGCTTCATACTAAAATCAGGGTCAGACCCAAAACCAGGGGAGAATTCTACACTAAAACCACCAACTTTATCCCAAGTTTCACGGTGTACAACCGACGGTGGCCATGATGCACCATACCAGTCATTCTTAATAACCTGAGTGGCAAACTCCAATAACTCAGCTTCTTCAAAATCTCCTGGTGAATGCCCAAAATCATGTGGTGCAACTGCACATTGATTACGCGAAAAAGTTGGTTCAATCATCGTTGCCGAATAATAAAATAATTTGTGCCCTGCTTTTTGGATTTGCTCATATAGTATTTTATCCCACAACGGACAAACATACATATCATCATTAATATATAGCAAATAATCAGTAGTTGCCAGGGTCGCCATCGCATTCATGGCATAACAGACCCCAACATTCTCAGTACTAATAGAATAACTAAATTCTTGAGTTTTAAGCCACTCAAGCGTCCCATCTGCACCGTCATTAACATGTATAATAATTTGGTGAGTGAAACTTGAATTCTTTTGGATACTTGCAATACATAACTTAAGCATTTCAAGATTGTTCCAGCTTGGAATCAATATAGAAAACAAAGAGTCCCGTGGCGTAGGATTACTAAAATAACTAATTGGGTGATCAAAACGCATTTATGATTTCCTTTGTTGATACAAGGCATAGAGCTTAGCATATTTTTGAAATGAATTAATTGAGCCAATTCCAATATGAATAAACCCGGCTACCCCATCCAAAAAACCTCTTTTTAGCAAATAATATTTGATAAAATGTACAAATGGTGAGAGAAACAATTTGCGCAGTTTAACTGGTTTATTTAATTCAAACATTCTCAAGGCTTGAGTGGTCGTATAACGATCTTGTTTGTGCAAATACTTGATAAAATCTTCACCGCTATTATGTAAATAGTCGTGCTTTAGTGTAACAATTTTGCCATTATTGATTAGCTCGACTTTTTCATGCACCAAATCATTTGACCAATTGGCAAATTGCCGATTAAATAGGCGAATTGAACGATCTGGATATCCAGCACCGTTACGTAAATATCTACCCAGAAATTTATTACAACGCACCAGCTGGTAAGCATTCGCCTGTGGCTGATTTAACTCATTGCGAGTTTCCAACGCTAATTCTGGAGTTAAGAATTCATCTGCATCAAGACATAACACCCAATCATTTTTAGCTAATTTCACAGCATAATTCTTCTGTGGTCCAAAACCCAACCACTCTTGATATGTAAATTTAGCATTATATTTTTCAGCAATTGATTCCGTCTGATCGGTGCTACCACTATCCACAATAATAATTTCATCAACTAAATCGACACAAGATTGTAAACAACTCTCAAGAGCAATTTCTTCATTATGCGTAATAACCACTAAGCTTAATTTATTTAACATTAGATTTATCAGTATAAATTAGACGACACATGATTTGTCGTGGAGTGTTATTAAAGGTTAAGCATTTTCCAATTTTTAATGAATAAACTTCTAACCATAAAGCGTTATCAGCTAGCATTTCTTCTGGGTTTTTATCAATTAAAAACACATCTCGCCCAGAACGACTAAACTGTGTCAAAGCTTGTTGCTTGCGTGCTTCATTAAATTTAGAGCCTTTATCGCCAGGTCGATTCATATAAACATTACTAGATCCTAATGGTTCCGATAAATATGCCATCGGATAATTACCATAAATAACTAAAGCATTATGCGGCAGCTCCGTATCTGGAATTCCTAAATCAGTAAACTTATGCGCGTAGCCAATGTGATTAAAATTCCCAGCTTTAGAAATTAGCAATACCACAATACTGATAGTTAAAATTATTTTATGCGCATTACCGTTTGCATAAAATAAATAATTCAATAAAACAACTCCCAAAATTCCACACAATGCTTCTAATGATACAGTATAACGTTGAATTGAAAAGATTATTTCCCATAAAATATAGCCAACAATCAAATTAATTAGTAATACTCTTAATAATTTATTATTAAAAAAATCTTTAGTTTTAAACACCGCACAGGCTAACAAGAGCAATACCAATGCATAACGTGGCTCAACAACTGTTTGCTCACTGGTTAAATGACTTGGAAACAATAAGTAAAACGGAAGAAACACACCGTGTAACCAATCTTTTGGCAAAAACGTTGTATCTGGTGCGAATGCCACAGCTGTATCTGGATTAAACCAGCTACCTAAATTTGGAAAAAATGGATTGCCAAAAACTTGGTACATTTTTACTAACCAAATTCCATTGATCAATAAAAAACCCGCGATAATGGTTAAACCAAATACAACCGCATTATGATGAAAAACTTTACGCGGATTAACAAGAATAAAACTTATCACCAAAGATAACACAAATACAATTGCGGTTAACTTTAAACCTAATGCGACTCCAATTAAAAGACCAGATAAAAACAGGAAATTTGATGTATTTGAATCTTGGTATTTCAACAAATAATAGTATGACCAAACAACTGGTATTGCAACAAAATTTTCATTCATGGTCGTACCAATTTGCGTTAAATTCGCAAATCCAGTAATTGCCAGCAACAAACTCAATATAATACTTGCCATGTATAATTGTGGATTATTTAATCGAAGGGCTGCTAACTTAATATCTTGTGTATATATCAGACGAATAATCTTATAAACTGCAAAAGCAAACAAACCACTGGCTGCACCAAGCGTAAAAGCACTCAAGATTGGATTAAAATTACGAATAATTAAATAACTAAAGATATCCAAAATTGGGCTAAAATAACTATGTACGCCAACAGGTTCAATATCAAATAATAAACGATTATTTAAAAAAGCATATGGGTTGTAAAAATGATAATTTTGTAAATCCCAATTAAAATCTTGGCCACGACACAGAGAATACAAGCCACTTACGATGACTAAACCAAGTAGTATAAGTTTATTACTATAAGGTAGCTCAAGGAGCTTAGGGTCTAACCGAATAAATCTTAAATAAGCAAATCTCAGACCATTAAATAAACTCAATACTAATCCAAAAATAGCAAAAATTAAAACAACCTTAAGTACACCAAGTAGTAATTGGTTAGCGGCAATAATTGGTAATTCGTCATTATTAACGACGCTCACAGAAACAGGAGTGGTCAAATTGCGATCTAGTTTAAGTATTTCAATTAACTGGGTCTTTTGCTTTAAGTTAATTATTAACGGCTTGGTGCTAAACAATGTATTAATCTTAAGTTGATTAATTCGCATCTCATAAATTTCTGGATAAGCAATGTCGGTAGTCAATTGATTCTTATCGTTATTTGGCAAATTAAAACCAAAATTAACAAAAATGGAGTCAGTATTAAAAGATTTAGAATGGTAATTAATATTACCAGATTGTAGGTTGGTGGACAGACGCTCCAATTGCATTGAAACACTGCTAATCGAGACAAGCAATGTGCTTAAAATTATGCTCAATAAAAGCCAGAGTTTGATTAATGAAAATTGAAATATTTTATTTGAAGTCATTTGCTGTCTTTTGCTTAAAAACAAAAATTTTAACCAAGAAATAATTAAGTACCGCAACTAATGCCGAAGTAACCACCTGCGACATAAAATGGCTAAGTCCAATTAATTCAACACCAATCGCTAAAATAGCAATATTTAAAATATACGAACTAATATAAACACTCGTATACTTCACCATATGTAAGAAATTTATCTTATGTTTAAAAATGAAAATTGCGCTAAGAATATACCCTTCAATCACACCAAAAATAAACATCAGTGTACTTGCAAAAATATAATTAACCTGATTATGAATTAGAATCCAGTATAACAATAGACAAATTAGTGTATTTAAACCACCGGAGATTAAAAATTTAAAAAACCTTGATTGCAGAAACTTAACGAACATTACCGTCACTAAGTAAGCGTAATGCATGATTTTTCTTATCTTGCTTAACTAAGGTATCTAATATTAAACCACTAATAAAAAGCAAAATCGCTAAAACAAAGCTCGAAGAACTCAATATTGCCAACGGAACATGTGTAATGTATTGGGTTTTTAAAAACTCATCAATAACTACACCCCCGCTTATCAATGAAAAAAGAAAGATAATTCCTGAGAAAATTGAAAAGAACGCTAATGGGCGATTATCTTTATACAATTCAACAATTAAACTCATAATCTTAATTCCATCACTGTAGGTATTTAACTTAGACTCAGAGCCATCCGGGCGTTCTTGGAAAGTAATTGGAACTTCTAGCACTTTATAGTCATAATGAAGAGCATGAATCGTCATATCAGCCTCAATTTCAAATCCCTCACAAATCAATGGATAATTCTTTACAAAACTGCGACTAAATGCACGATAACCAGATAAAATATCATTTAGCTTAGCAGCAAAAAACAAATTAATAGTCTTTTTTACTAAGCCATTACCAAAACCATGAAATTTACGGGTATTTTCAGCACTATAATGCCCCAGAGAATGACGATCACCAACCGACATATCCGCACGACCAGCGGCAACTGGTTCGATAATTTTGTCAATTTGATCAAGTGGGTAAGTATCATCGCCATCAATCATTACATAAATATCTGCATCAATAACTCGAAATGCAGTTTTAATCGCATATGCTTTACCAACTTTATATTCATGAATAACGTTAGCACCACGTGCTCGAGCAATTTCAGCCGTAGCATCTGAAGAATTATTATCAATCACATAAATCTCAGCTTGTGGTGCATATTTTTTCGCATCATCAATTACTGTACCAATCGTAATTTCTTCGTTATAACAAGGAATAACTAATGCTATGCGTGAATTTACCAGCATAAAATCTCCAAAAAACATAAAGCATCTGTGATTGCGAATTAATTTAAAAATTATGCGCTAATTTATGACCAAGACGAATAAAAGGTTTTTCAATTAAATAATAAGTTAATGTTGCAATAATCAAAGTCAGTGTAAATGCAACCAATGCATTACTTGCCAAACCAAGACCTATTGCCTGCATTAAATACAATGAATAACTAATCTCACCCAGATACAAAAACACACGATTTTGCATTATTTTATTCATTTGTAAATTTAATGCCAAACAAAACACTATCAAAGCCAAAATATTAGCCGAAGTGCGCGGAAGAAATGCTCGACTACCAATCGCAGCATCTGTTACATGGGCTAATCCATAATAATTAACTACGACAAAGCTAATTAATAAAAAGACAATAAAACTATAAAAAACCTGTGGACTTAAGCGCTTTATATAATATAAATAACAGATACCACCAGCAAAGAAATTTATAAAATAAATCAAAACTACAGCAGCATAACTATTCTTTAAAATTGCCATCAATAACGCTAGAATGATTAAGCCGCAATTAATCTGCAATATTTTCCCTTGCAATTTTATTAATACTAAACCAGTAATTAAAATATAAAAAATCACTTCAAAAGTTAGCGTCCACGATAAACCAATAATTCGCATTGAGGCTGGTTCATTAATCATCAATACATTGAGTAACAACTTTACGACACTAAAATGCTCTCCATTACTGAAACCAAGACACACAACAGCGGCTAAGCAAAATAAATACAGCGGATAAATTCTAAAAAAACGCTTTATCCAAAAACCAACCAACGATGATGCTTTTTCAATTGATAAAGTTATTACAAAACCACTAATTATAAAAAATAGACTAACACCAAAAACTCCGGCTTGAAAGTAATCACTGGAAAAGCGATTAAACCATGCAGACTTGATCTCAAACAAATGCTGAAAAATAACCATACAGGCAGCAATTCCACGCAATACATCAATAAAAAACAATCTATTTTTCATAAAGAGAATATACTTCCGAACATAAAATTGCCTATAGTAGCGTTCTAGAGCAATTCATGCTAACTGCTTGAATACTCAACATCAAAAGCATAAATGCCAATCCAGTTACATTATCAGTGAAAAATGAGTTTTGAGTTAGAGCAATTAAATATCCTGTCAGTAAAACCAATCCCATAGTCTGCGTGGTTCGATTCTTCATTTTAAATAACTCAAAAACATTTCCCAACAACATCGCAACAAAAGCCAGCAACCCAAGAACTCCAAGTTCAACCGCAACCAAATATAAATCACCATGAGGCTGGGTATTAATCGCCTGATTAGTTCCTGCGACTAAAGCTTTATAGTGCGATGGATAACTACCTGTACCATGACCAATCAATGGACTTTGCTTAAACATTATCAAGCTATTTTTATGAAATTGTGCTCTTAAACCAGCACTGGTATTATAATTACCCTGCTCCATTTGTGCCCGCTCATGTGAGTATTCTAAAATACCATTACGAACTGCTGGGGAAAATTTATATAATGCAGGAACTGCAATCGCTAATATAACAATAAAACTTAGTAATCCTTTTAGTCTGAATTTACTAATTAAAACTACAAAAGTAATACCTAAGAACATTACCTGACCGGTGCGCCCCTGAACTAAAAACATCAAATCAAAAACACTAATTAGATAAAAAAACCCATATAATAATCTTCTTTTATCTGAATTTGATTTATTAATTATCTCCCATAACAAGAAATTTGCCGCGATAGCTAAAAACGCCACATGAATCAAATGCCCACGGAAAACCACCCATTTAAAAATTGCTCCCTCTGTCACACCGTCAGACAAACCCATTAAAACTGGGTGATTAAATGCCCATGCACCGATGGAAATAACCGCACTAAGAATTTCCCCAGCAATAAAGGCTTTTAATAATAATTTTGCAGAATTTCTAATTCGTAATCCAGCAAAAAAAATTGGTAAAAATCCAAAACCAACTACCCGCAATGCCATTTTACTACGATCATGAAAATCAGCATCACTCCAAAGCATGCCTAATAAAACTAAGACATAAAACATAAAACCACATAAAACAAATTTATTTTTAAATGATTCAATAATTAAAGAACGAGCTTGAGTACTAAGTAACACTAAGGCAATTAATAAAATATAGCTGCCTGACATCAAGGCAGTTGAAGCTGCTATCCCAATACCAAATAATAATGCGGCAAAAGGTATTAATTTATTGTCGATGCACGAATTCATAACTATAAATCTCTCCGTACTAAATTTAATTGCTTCAATTCAGCAATAATTTGTGATGGTTTAATTTGATTAACATTTGAGGAAGAAAATATGGGAATAACTTGACTATTTTTTGCCAAACGAAGCTCTGGTCTAAACTTTGCAAATAAAGCCACACCATTCAAATTAAATGCTGTTGCAATATGCATTAAGCCACCATCAGCTCCGATAAAAACCTGAGCTCTAGCAATAACGCCTGCAGTACCAAGAAGACTTAACTTGGCGACCTGGCTAGTAACTCTATCACCAAATTCAGCCACAATCTTTTCAGCAAAAACTAAACCATTTTCTGAACCAAGTAAACAAATTCGCAAATGTGGATTTAACTCTAATAATTCACCAATAACCACATTCCATGACAAGTAAGTCCGCAAATAATCTTCACCACCAACAGCAATTACCACTTGAAAATATTCCGTGGATAAATCATTTATACATAAATAATTATGTGCCAATGAGTCAACCTCATTCTGAGTATACGGATAATTTAATAATGCATTAACCCGATGAAAGCTAAACAATAATCGATTAAAATCAGCACCATAAAAATACCCCTGTAGAGCACAAAATGACACATTAGGAAAATATTTAGATTTCATTTTAATCGATTTAGTGTTATATACATCCATCAAAATTAAATCGTAAGTTTCGACAATTTGAGACGGATCATTAAAAACTTTACTAAAAACTAAATCTTCTAAATATAAACTGCTGTTTTTACGATCACTTAGCAAATGCACTTCAAATTTAGTATTATTTAACAACTTACGCCCCGATAATTCCATAATAGAATCACCAATACTGGTACTGGACGGATTCAGCCAAAGTATTTTAGAAGCATTATCAGGAATCAAATCTAACTTAAGGTTTAGTTGCTTTAAAAACAACAAAGTAAAAAAACGTCGATACGTACGAATTGTCTGCTTTAATGCACTGAAGAATGGTTCACTGCGACGGAACTCTTCTATTTGATGAGGTATTTCTGTGCTAAAATCTAATATAAATCTTTGATTAAGTTTAGGAAACATATTAAATATTACTTCTTAAGGAACTGACTCCACACACGTCAAATACAGCTAATAATAACACTATTTTCTAATCAACTTATAATGTTTTTTAGTAAAATCTTTACCGCCAAGAACTTTCTCAAGTTTACTTACCAAACGATGTTTTTTATCACGTTTTGAAAGCTGATAATCTATATTAGCAACAAATTTCTGCTCTGCATCATTCGCCAACCAATGCGTTAAAATTGCAGGGTGGGTCTGCGTAAAACTCAGAATAGTCTGTGGGTCAATATCGCCATAACCCTCAAACTCAGGCAGTTTTTGCCCCCAATAATGAGCAACTCGCTTATGTTTTTCATTCATTTTGGCTACTGAACGCACATGACCATAATGATACAAATGGCAACCAACCAAGGCTGCATTTGGATAACGTCCACGCTTATTTTCACTCATAATCAGCCAAAATAAACCATCTGGTGCCCAAGATCGTACACTATTACGAATAATTCGCGGCGCACGACGATACCAACGCGGAGAATACGCATAAGTATTCGGTGAACCGTAAAAATGATAGTAATCAAAAACCAGAGCTTCAACATCCTTATCATCAAGATGTTTTTCCATTGCAGCGCGAATCGTTGCGTAATCTTGCTCATGAATTACTTCATCACCCTCAAGATAAAATGCCCAATCACCTGTACAATTGAACTGTGCAATCATCTTTTGTTGCGCGTAAGTATAACCACGATCCTGCATATTTTCATTCCAAGTAGTTTGAATAACTCTTAGACGCGGATCATTAATAGCCTTAACTTGCTCCAAAGTGTCATCATCACTATCACCAAGTGCAACTACTACTTCATCACAAACTGCCAATAATGATTTTAGGCTTTCCACATAGGGATAGCCTAAAATTGTTCCATTTCGCAGAAAAGTAAAACCGCTTACTTTCATACTACTCTCTTATTTTTTCTTTTTCGGTGCCACAATCATAATTGCATTACGACCTTCGACTTTTGGTTTAGATTCAACTACGACTAAATCAATCAAATCTTGTTCAGCACGTAATAAGTAACGCAGACCCAACTCTTGATGAGCCATCTCACGTCCACGAAATTGTACAATAAATTTAACTTTATCGCCATCTTCCAAAAAACGCCTTGCATTACGCATTTTAATCTCATAATCATGATCATCAGTCACGGGGCGAAATTTAATTTCCTTGACATGAACCTGCTTTTGATTTTGTTTAGCAGCATGAGCTTTTTTCTGCTCATGGTACTTAAATTTACCAAAATCCATAATTTTACATACAGGTGGATTGGCATTGGGAGAAATTTCCACTAGATCTAATTGCAGTTCGTCAGCCCTAGCCAATGCTTCGCGAATGCTAACAACTCCTAGCTGCTCACTAGTTTCATCAATAATTAAACGAACCTCGGGTACATTAATCGCACCATTGATACGGGTTTGCTTTTCAGTGCTTATGACACTACTCCTAAAAAATAATAAAATTCAACCTTAATTATACACTTATTTAATCATCACTAGAACGATTTTTATTAAATAAGCCACAATTAATGTGCTCCATCACGCTTTAAAACTACTCCAAACGTTTTCAACAAGATAACAACATCATACCAAAGAGACCAATTTTTAATGTACCAGCTATCCAAACGGCAACGATCACTAAAAGAAGTTTTACTACGTCCACTAACTTGCCACATTCCAGTTATACCTGGGCTCACCATTTTATAATAAAATAACCCATCATTATAATCAACAATTTCACGCTCAATCAACGGACGCGGTCCAACTAAGCTCATTTCTCCACGCAATACATTGATCAACTGCCCCAACTCATCCAAGCTGGTTTTACGTAAAAACCGTCCAATTCTCGTTACTCGCGGATCATTTGCTAATTTAAAGTTGTTTGCAACATACTCTTGGTAAATTAGACTATTTTCATCTCGCCACTGTAATAACATTTTTTCTGCGTTTTTATGCATACTACGAAATTTAAAGCAACCAAACACTCGTCCATTTCTGCCAATCCGAGGCTGAATAAAAAATGGATTACCCCTATCTTCTAAGAAAATAAACAAACTAATTAATAGCATAATTGGCACAATAAATGGTAAACAGGCAACAACTACTAGATAATCAAATATCTTTTTAACCAATCTATTTAAGCGCCGATTTAGATTATTCTCCAAGCGCAACATTAACTGTTCATTGCCAAAAAAATGCGTAATTTCCATACCATATAGAGAAAGCCCCTCTAAATCAGGAACCAAACTCACAAAAATAAAATGCCGTTGTAGACTAAAAATTTTTTGCAAATTATTAACCATCTCTAGTGAATCCAAAGCAACCACAATTTCACTATACCTACTACGGGATAATAATTGCTCAAGATTTAAGACTTGGACAAAATTACCATCAGGCTCTAAATTAGTTATTTCTTTACTCGCGTCAAAATTAACAAAACCAGCAATCTGATAACCCATTAGGCGGCGATTTTTAAGCAAATTGTATGCCATCAGTGCTGTCTCACCACAACCAACAATATACACAGTACGCTGCCATAATTTATAATGTAACAAAATTCGGATTACAAATGTCCTGAACAATGGTAGAATTATGAACAGCATTGCCCAAAACATAAAGAAAAATAAATAAGTTACATGCTCAGACCTACTCAAAGAAATTACGACAAAATCAAGCACCAAAATATACATAATCTGCTTATAAATAATACGTAACTCTTCCCAAGTTGGACGGCGTTTTGCATACAGCTCAGCAATCCAAAATAAGGCTATAACTGCCAACGCATTCAACGCCTTAACCAATACCAAGTGATCAGTATCAAAACGATGCACCCTGGTTGGCTCAACGACATTCGCTAACTGGATGCTAAGCCAATAAGTAAATATCAATGAAAATAAATCGATCATTACCAAAGCACATTTTTGTAATAAAAACTTTTTCATTAATTTATACTCGCACAAAATTCTTGATATTTAAGCTCCACAAATTGCTGAAACTCAGATCTAAAGCGCTGTGCTGAAAAACGTAGCGCATTTTGACGACAATTATCAGAAGTTATTACATTCTGATTTTCAAATTGGGATATTGCGGCAAGGATACTGTCAATTTTTTGTTCATTAAAAAATACTCCTGTTGGGCAATTACTGTTTAATCCATTTACAGTCTCAAGACTTCCGCCGCGCCCATAAGCAATGACTGGTGTACCACAGGCTTGAGCTTCAACTGGAATAATTCCAAAATCCTCTTCTGCAGCAAACACAAAAGCTTTTGCATTTTGCATTAAATTAACCAAACCATTATCTTCAACAAATCCCAAATATTCTATATTAGGTGCGGTTGCCACCAAAGCTGCAATTTTCTTTTGATCAGGACCTGTCCCAACAATTTTCAATTGCTTATCTGGCATTTTGGCAAAAGCTTCAGCAATTAAAACAATTTTTTTATATGGAACCAAGCGCGATGCAGTTAAATAATAATCTTGTTTGTCACTTTGTAGCGTGAATTTATCAATATCCACATTTGGGTAAATCACATTAGCATCACGGCGATAAACTTTAAAAATTCGTCGCGCAATAAAATTAGAATTGGCAACAAAATAATCTACACCATTAGCTGTACGATAATCCCACAACCGAATTTTATGTAAAATATAGCGAGTAAGCCATGATTTCAAACCGCGCGTAATTCCCGCTTCACGTAAATACTGATGTTGCATATCCCAAGCATAACGAATTGGTGAATGACAGTAACAAATATGTAATTGATTTAGTCCCGTTAAAACACCTTTAGCAACGGCATGTGAACTGCTGATAACCACATCATAGTCACTTACATCCAATTGCTCTATTGCCAAAGGCATCAATGGTAAATAATGGCGATGCTTAGTTTTTGCCAATGGCAGGTTCTGAATAAATGAAGTTTTCACAACTTTATTTGCAATAAAATCACGCTTACCATTTGGAATAAAGTCGATTAAACTAAATAAGTCTGCTTCTGGAAAACACTGAATAATTTGCTCTAAAACCTTTTCAGCTCCAGCATACGTGTAAAGCCAGTCATGAACTATGGCTATTTTCATAAATATATTCTTCACTTTATAAATTTAAAATTGTAGCAAATGTTTTGTTAAATATACTTTCTAATTATATTGTAAATTTTCTCACTAAGCGATAAAGGAGGAAGCGTCATCAGCCAATAAAATATCAATAATTTACAACCAACTTTACCTTTTCTAAGTAATTGAAAGGTTTCTCTATAACCGAGTAAAGAGCGCTGAGCAACTCCTTGCTTATAATTACGCATTAATATCAAATCAGAATCACGTCTAAAAAAATCATCTTTTAGAACATCATTTAGCCCAAGACCAACTTCTGCACAATTTCTAATATATTGTGCAAATGTCTTCTTACGAGCTCCAGAAACATTAATTTCATGTTGCCGATAATACAACAAAGGTTGTAAATATAATTTTATTCTTGATAGATATGCGGCATAATACGTCAGATACCAATCGTGAGGCAAAGAATAACTTTTAAATGGTAATGCTAAATTAACTAACTCACGCGAAAACATCACAGTACAACCCGTAACGTTTACATTCACCAAATAATCAAAGAAGTTAGTTTTGTCTACCTGTTTCCCCCAAACAAAATGCGATGATTCAATTACTTGCAAGCTATCATCAACTAAAACATCATCACTATGAATGAGTAAATTATTACCTATTTGCTCTAATAACACTGCAATTTTATTGGGAAACCACACATCATCTTGATCAGACAAAGCAATATAATCACCTGAGCACAAACTAATCGCTAGTTCAAAACTTTTAACAACGCCCAGATTTATCTTATTTGAAAATACCTTTATATTTTCATAGCGTTGCTTATATTCATCCAATATCAACAGAGTACTGTCAGAAGATCCATCATCAACAACAATAATTTCATCAACCAAACGAGTCTGTAACAGAATACTATCCAATTGCTCTCTGAGATATTTTTCACCATTGTAAGTTGCCATGGCAACTGAAATAATCAACTCATTACTCATCATTGTATTTTATTTCTAAGCTTAAAAATTAAGCGCCCAATTCTACGACCAAAGCAAGTTCTGCCAACAAAAAATATCGAACGTGCCAATGAAAAATTTTTAAAATACCAACAGTAAGTTCTAAATCCTGCTGGAGTATTTAGTAAGTTTGAACGATAAAAATCAACTCCATATGACAACTCCAAACTTTGCTTAAAAGAAGGTTGAGATAATAAAGTTAAACTATCATGCAACACACGAAAATGGTTCTGATAATCTTCATAGTCGTCTATTTTATTAATTCCAACCACATTTGCCTCATGCTGACGATAATAAATTAATGGCTGATCAATATAAGTAATCTTCTTGAGTGCAGCAGCAAAAATAGCTAAATAATGATCATGTAAATAAAACCCATCGGGAATTGGCAAAGCTAAATTCAACAGTTCACGCCTAACTAACGCAGTGCAACCATGTACGTCATTAAACACAAAATAATTACTAATTTTTTTGGTAAATGCCTTGGTTCCTAAGAAAGAAGAATTAATTATCTGCAATTTATCATTAACAACATAAGCGTCACTATGAATTAATAAATTATCTCCAATATTAGCAATCAAAACCTCTAGCTTCTGTGAAACCCAAAAATCATCTTGGTCAGCTAATGCGATATACTCACCATTGGTCAAAGACAAAGCCCGATTGAATGTTTTTACTACACCATAATTATTGGGATTTTTGTAAATTTTAATGCACTCATGGCGTACGGCAAAACTCTCAAGGATTGACCATGTTGAATCAGTAGAACAATCATCCACAATAATAATTTCCTGAGCAGGAAGAGTTTGTTTCAAAATACTCTCGAGTTGCTCTTGAATATATTTTTCACCATTATATGTCGCCATTGCAACTGAAATTAACATAACGCCACTCTTCCTTCAGTTAATAACGACTTTATTGTACGCTCATAATATTCATCATCAAATCGAACATTTAATGCATCCAAGCATTCACTTATATCATCGATTGGTATTTTATCGTACGGTTTACCTTTGTCTAAAACAACTATATTTGCTTTGATGCCAATACATCTTTCCACGATAGCAATAAGATTAAAAATTGAAATATTTAAATCATTTGCAACATGAATAATTTTATTATACGCGACTTTATATTGCAACATGTAATCAATAATAGCAAATACATCATCAATTGCAACCAAATTACGGGTGGCCATCTTCCAAACATTAAACTTAATCTGGCTCTTAATATTATTAATAAGAAAATTAATTAATGTTTGATTTTTTGCAATAGCAATTATTTGTGATATTCGAAAAATACTATAAGAACGCACGTGCTTTTTGATATAGATTTCTAACTTAATTTTATGTAATACATAGTCAGAATATTTTTCATCCGGATCATACATACTACAAGTGCTAAAATAGACTAAATGCAACTCTGGATAACTTAAAATAGTTTCTTTTAATAGCTCAAACTCTCGCTGAAATTCAGATAACCTTGTTTCTTTAGAATTAGATACACCACTTGCAAATATCAAAAACTTATGGCAATCTAGATATTTCACGAATCTAGTTGCAAGCATTCCACTACCTACTACCATATTTAACATGTGCTTTCATTACAAAATCAACTGCTTAACATACTGATCAAATTGATAATGATCTTTTACAGCCTGAATTGAGCGAATCGATACATCTTGGTAAAACACCTTATTATCTAAGAGAAATAAGATCTTATCAACGAAATCGTTAACATCCAGTTTTTTAGCTATTAATGTCTCACTAATTTTTCTTAAAAGATCGGGAGCACCACCACAATTATCAAAAGCGATAAGCGGTAAACCATGGGCTAATGAATCCAACAACACATTTGGAAATGGATCTTCTCGGCTGGTTAATGCAAAAACATCACTTCCCTCTAAATAGAGTAAATAATCATCTGAAAATTCATCAAAAATAATTTTACTTGCATCAAAAGACTCATTGCCAAACATTAATTTATACTTCATAGAGTCTTTATTACATAAGTAAATAAAGGCAACATCATTTCGCCTCTTTATTACTAATTGAGCGATCTCATAAAAAATATCTGCACCTTTACGCAGCAGATCATTACCACCATTAAAAACAATTTTAACATTGTCAGGTAAATTATATTTCTTAATTAACTTTTGTTTTGCTTCAGAATTTATTGTATCCTTAACATCCTGAAACATACCCTGAGGAATAACACTAAACTTTAATGGATGTTTCTTGTATGCTATGTTATGCTCACTTAAAACATAGCTGGAAGAATAAATCGCAACTCCAGTTTCCGTATTTAATAAAAGCCTTATTGCTGTTTTATCCCAGCAAAAACGACTAATTGTATTGGGTAACTCATGCACTAATATTTTATAACTAAACTGATATTTTTCTAAAAATGGAATAAAAAATGCGCTGCACACAGTATTGCCCAGAGCAAAGCAAACTTTTTTTGCTGCTAATCTAGAAAAAAGTTCGTTAACCAATTTTTTATTATTAATTTCTAATAAATTGGACTGATGTAAATTAACTACAGTACAAACTTCTTCAAATTTTGTTTGTAAGCTACCACCAATTAATGTAATTAATACAATCTTCTTATTAAACTTATATTTTAACGTCTTTGCTATATTCAGCAACAGCAATGGCGCACCAGTCTTGGTCAACTCTTGAGAAATTAACAAAATTGTATTCTCATCGATGCCGCTCTCTTTTTTCAAAGCCTGACTAAATGCATTGGGAATAAATTTTATATCATTCCGAATAAAAACACTCTTCAGCTTCTGATGCAAACTAAATGCATAATCTGAATACAACAATTTATTAAACATGATTACCAACTTGGTAAAAATATTATTATTTTGCATATTTTTCATTTATAAACTTTATTTTTCATCTCGATATTATCACTCGATAAACAACTACATATTTCTACCATTTAATATGCAACTCTTATTACTAAATTATAAATAAAACTATAACTTTCAGTTACTAGCCTACAACAAATACACATATCTACATCTTACTTCAAGTTTTACTTCACTTTTATACGCATAAACACTTCAATACCGAATGCGTTTACATTCAAGATGACTATATTATATTACAATAGAACCTAAATTTAATTTTTTGATACAAAGAATATATCAGATCTCAATTTAAATCATGGCAAGCACACGAGTTATATTGATTTATAATATTTATAAAATATAACTTTCTTAAATAATTTTAACGGCTGAAGTATTACTCTCAAAAAAAAGTTTTTATATACCTCATTACGCGCTTGCATTTTTTGCATTATAAAATAAGCCTTAAATATTCTACATACATGACTCTTAACCAATAAATATTGCCCAAAATATGCATAAACTCGAAAAAAACCAAACTTAGTACTTCTTCTTAGACTTTCATTTTCACCCCAACGATACCCACATAAATAATCTTGCAAAAATAACGTGGATCTAGAATAAAATAAATACGTCGCATTTAATATATAGTCAGAGGATGGATAATATTTTTCATTATAACCACCAATTTGAATTAATTTATTTCTTATAAACAACATACTATGAGTACCAAGATTATAATTATTTAGAATATATACAAAATAATTACTCGCCTTATATTTTTTGATTACAGCAGATTGTTTATAATTGATATCTGTTGAATCAGAAAATTCTACACATTTACATTCCACACGATCCACACCATCGCAATTAGATGTCATTAAGGTCAAATAATTCTCAAACAATAAATCATCGTCATTCAAAATTGTCATCCAAGTACCTGTTGCTAACTCAATACACCTATTCCAGTTACCAAACATACCAATATTTTTTCGATTACGATAATATACAATCTTGTCACTATTAAACATATCTAACATACAAATTATTTGATTCGTAAACTCACCAGTTTCATCATTATCGACAATTATTAGTTCATAATCATCATATCTATTTTGATTAATTACACTTTCTACAGCTTCTTTCAATAAATTAGGTCGACGATATGTTGGAATCGCTATGCTAACATTAGGATTAGAAGTTTTATGCTCTCCATATAATTTCACTGACTCAATATGATTATATTTGGCAAAATTATCCACATAAGCAAAGAAATCAGTATTTCTATCTATTTTTGGCATATTTTACCCCTAATAATAAAGTTCTTGGATAACTCACATGATATTGAGCACACACATAGCGAATCCAATACCAATTATTATAAATGGCCTGCACTACCCCTTGGCTAATAATAAGCCCCCAGATTCCCAACTTAGTAAAATGTAACAAGAGTATAGATAAAACGACAATCGCAATACCAGAGTAGATTGCGGCACCAACAAACGGAACCTTATTACTCGTTGTAATCATTGCAGCATAATTCGAATGCTGGACTTCTAATAAATAAATAAATAATAAGACCGCTAACTGCCAAGTATTAATCAAAGAAGTGTTTGAATGCAATAAAGTTAAACAGTAACGGCCAAGTAATAATAAAATTAATGAGCTGAACAAATAAAATAACAAGGAGATCAAATTAGTAAAACAAAAAAGATCAAATTGCTCCTTTGGATGTTGAGAAAGTTGATTCAATTTAGGTAGATAAACTCCAATAATAGTTGAAGAAACACCCATAATAATCGTGATAATTTGAATTGTAAAAATATAACTCGCAGAATCAAGTAATCCGAGATAAGTGGTTGCTAAAATAATAGTCGATCTGGTGATTAAATACGCACCTAACGAAACAATACCAAACTTTATTGAGTTCACCGAAATCAATTTCAAATTCTTTTTCAAATTACTTTGGTCATTAATTCGTAAATACTTTATTTTCTGATGATTTTTATCTTTAAATGCAAATTTAAAATATAAAATTCGTTCAATTATACACACCGATATGGCAGAAATGCTAATTGACAATAAACCGTATCCTGCAATCAACATTATGACACTAATAATTATATTGGAACATTTTGAAAATACAGAAATTTGATTGACTAAATTTACATCACCACGCCCCTGAAGCATTGCAGATAAATATACAAAATACATAGCAAGGACAGATGATAAAGAATATATTAACCAGCAGGAAATTGCATAATTAGTGGTAAGGTTAGATTTATTAACAATACTGTAGATATAATAGCTACCTGGGACAAAAAATACAATTAATGTCACCAAACTGAGATATAAATATATTTTCTTGGACAATAAATATAGTTCGCCAACTAGTTTCCAGTTAGTTTCTTTATTAAATTCGGAACATACACCTTCTGCATAAATGTCTCTAGCCCCTGCATAAGCATAAGCAAAATTGCGAGTTAACGTAGAATTAAATCCAAAATCTAAAATTCCAGTAATCATGGTTAATGAAACAAACAAGTAAAATAAAGCTAGTGCTTCTTTATCTAGATAGTGCACAACGACTGGCAAGAGGATAAATCCGCCTGCAATATTTAAAAACTTGGATCCGACACCCCAAAAGACTCTACTTTTAAAGATATGTTTTGGTTTCATCTAACCAAGCTTTTTAGTCCATCATACAACTTTATTGATGCACTCCAATTGGGTAGTAATGGATAATAATAGTTCGGTTGCATTAACTCACGTTGCCTGTAATCTCTTTTACCCCAATTTATATTTAAATTACATTGATTTATCTTTTCGAATATTTTTACAACTTCTTGTAATGAATAATCTTCGTATGCATAGACACCAAAAACGGCATTAGTTTTGTTACCGATGAATAACATCTCTCCAGCAATCTCAAAAGCATTAACAATGTCATCAATATGAACAATATTCAACTTTTGCTCACCTGGCGACATGTCAAGTATATTTCCAGTTTCTTTTAAGTTGTTAAGTAACCAGAATAATTTCTTACGCTCATCTTTTGGACCATAACTATCGTATAATCTTAAGGTTATACAACTTAATTCTCTTGCTTCGTGATAATACTTAATGATGTCTTCAAAAGATTGCTTTGTTGCCGCATATAAACAAGTCGGATTATAATCAGAATTATCATAATTTTGCCAAGCCGTACCAGTATTAATTAACTTTATTTCTTGCTGAGTTACACTTAGTGCTTCTAATATTTGAAGAGGAAATTTAATATTAGAATCAATTAAATCTTCAATCTGCTCGGTCGTGTGCTCAGCAATAAACAATGACGCCAAATGATAGACCAAATCAAATTTCATACCATTTATAGCAGCGATGAGATCCAAAGTATTACCGGTATAATAAATAAATTTAACGCCTGACAATTGCTGTAACTTAGCCAAATTACTAGTTTTCCGTACCAGACAATACACACAGTTATCTTGAACTAAATACTTAGCCAAATTATACCCAATGAATCCAGTTGCACCAGTAATTAAAATATTTTTATTTTGCAGCATAAACTAAATTTATTCAAAAGGGGTAACGAAATTATTTAACGTCACAAAACCTCGATCACGCTGTGAAATTACTGGTTCAGATTTAAGTTCCCAGTTAACTCCACAACTATCCCATGCTATCCCACAGTCAGCATCTGAATTATAAACCGTAGCAACCTTATACATCATAACTGTTCCATCTTGCAAAGATTTAAACCCATGAGCACAACCTCTAGGAATATACACCATATTTCCAGATTCAGCGGATAAACTCACTGAAACATGTTGCAGATATGTCGGTGATGATTTACGCAAGTCAACAATAATATCTAACACGGCACCAAAAGAACAATAAACTAATTTTTCATGGTCATATGGAGGTAACTGAAAATGCATGCCCCTAATGACATCTTTATGTGAAACAGAATAATACTCTTCTTTCCAATCTACGTTAAGATTTTCCTGAATAAAAATATCACGATGAAATGTTTTAATAAACTTACCACGCTCATCATTAAAAACAACTGGCTGTATCTCATAACAACCAGCAATTTTGCTCTCAATTAATTTCATTAAAACCCAACACCACAAAATTGGCTGATAGTTTCTGCCGTGAAGTCTAACATTTCCTCAGTTAAACCAGGATAAATTCCAACCCAAAAAGTTTGATTCATAATTCGATCAGAATTAATTAACTCACCTACAACGCGATAATTGCGTCCTTGCATGTATGGCTGTTTAGTAACATTTCCTGCAAATAATAAGCGTGTGCCAATTTTATTATCATCTAAATAATTTAGTAAATCCGCACGGCTAAATCCCGCAGTTTCTTTGATTGTAATTGGAAAACCAAACCATGATGGTTCTGAATTTTCAGTTGCTTCAGGTAAAATCAGGAATTCGCTACATTCGTGTAATTTAGCTTTCAAGTATTTAAAATTACTCTTACGTTGTTGAACAAAATCATCAAGGCGTGCCAACTGCGCTAAGCCACAAGCCGCTTGCATATCGGTAATTTTTAGATTATAGCCTAAATGTGAATAGGTATATTTATGGTCATAGCCAAACGGCAATTTACCAAGTTGTTGGCAATAACGTTTACCACAGGTATTATCACAGCCTGGTTGACAATAACAATCCCGTCCCCAATCGCGGAATGATTCGGCAATTACTTTTAACTCATCATTGTTAGTAAATACCGCACCACCCTCACCCATGGTGATATGATGGGCTGGATAAAAGCTCACGGTTGCAATATCACCAAAGCTGCCAACTTTCTTACCCGCATATTCTGAACCCAACGCATCACAACAATCTTCAATTAGCCATAAGTTATGTTGATCACAAAACTGACGAATCGCAGCTAAATTAAATGGATTACCCAAAGTATGTGCAATAAACACGGCTTTGGTTTTTGGGCTAATCGCCTGTTCTAGTTTACTTACATCAATATTATAAGTAGGAATTTCAACATCCAAAAATACTGGAACTGCACCACACTGTAAAATGGGATTAATCGTAGTAGGAAAACCAGCTGCAACCGAAATTACTTCATCGCCAGATTTAATCGCGCGCTCACCCAATTTAGGTGAAGTTAGTGCGCTAAAGGCTACCAAATTAGCCGAAGAACCTGAATTAACTGTTATTAGATGCTTAACGCCCAAATATTTAGCTAGCTCCGCTTCAAACTTAGTATTAAAACGCCCAGTAGTTAACCAACCATCAAGTGAAGCTTCAACCATATACTTAAGTTCAAGTTCGCCAATAACTTTACCTGCGGGCGGAATTACGGTTTCACCAGCCACAAAGGGCTTAGCGACATATTTTTGTACAGCAAATTTACCAACTAAGTCTAAAATCTCTGTTTGCAATTGTTCTAACATTGGGTATCTTTCATATATTCATTAATTTGGTGTTGACTTAATTCCAGCATATTCTGCCCTGCAAAATAAGCCTTATACCATAAAGTTAATTTAGTTAAAGTTATTTGACTATTCCAAGCTGGTTGCCAATTCAGCAACATTCGTGCTTTGGAACAATCTAGGCGTAATAAATTCGCTTCATGTGGATTATCATTCCCATCGCGACTCCAACTTGCAACATCGCCCCAAATAGCACACATCTGATCCACAATTTGTGCAACTGTTTTGGTATCGCTATCAAGTGGACCAAAATTCCAGCCGCCAACATAATACTGTTTGTCGTTATATAATTTTTCAGCTAACAATAAATAACCCGAAAGTGGTTCAAGCACATGTTGCCACGGACGCACCGCATTTGGAAAACGAATACTAACAGACTCATTCTTGCTAAAGCTACGAATAATATCAGGAATAAGGCGATCTTCAGCCCAATCACCACCACCAA
>JACCDZ011534310.1_pt1 | contig 40493 bp, 39 predicted proteins | sample 7449551 | NCBI WGS metagenome assembly JACCDZ01 (sample SAMN15323452, study PRJNA562643) | freshwater metagenome | isolation source: river surface water | place: USA:Blue River Watershed | collected 2017-08-18
AACATGGCTTTCCGAAAGCTAATGAATACTTCTGTTTCTCCGAAACAGAAGCCAGAATTGTGAACGGAGTCACTCGCCAGGGAATCACCGAAGTCACTGACGAGATGTTGGGCTATCCAGGTCGCTAAGCTTTTTTTCAAACATCAAGACCACTTCCACTTGGAAGTGGCTCTTTTTTTATTTCACATAGACAATTTTGATTACCCTGTAATTCCAAGTACTGATACCAAAAAGCTACCGTTGCACTTCAGGGGAGAACTAAGGGGACTTCTGTTGACTTAATTTGTCTCCAATGGTTAGATATACCAATCATGCTTTTAACGAACTCAAAAGCCATCTGGTCAGGTTTCTCTAACCATTCAACCATTTCTTCTGCGGGAAGGGTGTAGAGATTTTTGTGTAAGAATCTCCGAACTGCCCTTTCCGGGGCAGTTTTGTCTTATGCCTTAAACAATCAGAAAGGGGATAAAAAATGATACAGACAGAAAGTTATTCGATTCAAATGGAGAATGGACTTATAATCTTCGAAACCAAAGAAACAAGCCCTGTTCTCATCTCCATACCGCACGATGGGTTGCCATTCCAAGCATTATCTGGGCTTTTCGAACCGAGGAAAATCGGCTATCGAGGCAGGGATCTATATGTATGGCCAATAGCAAAAGACATACTCATCTCTACCAACATTAACGCAATAAGGGGACTCATGCCTCGGACACTGGTTGATTACAATCGGGCGTGGCCGGAAGGTATCAACTATTATCCGCTCACTCGGAAGGAAGTTCATACAGCTCTTGATGATGTGAGACTGGTGCAAGCCTATCAACACTATCACGCTCAAATTGACAGAATTCTCAAGAGATCGATAAATGAATTTGGAAAAGAACAAACCCTACTCATTGACCTTCATGGCTTCAGCAAACAACCACCATACGCCCCAGAAGAAGGATATGACCTAATTCTTGGTACAGGAAACCGAGTCAGTATCCCTCACGGGAAAATCGATGAAATATTAGCTGAACACATGACTAGTCGAGGGTATAAAGTTTTCTTACCAAAAGACACCAGCCTGGGACTAGAGGAAGATTACTACAGTGCCGACTTCACCACTCGACACCACTCAGAGAAACATGGGATCAATGTAATCCAGGTTGAAATCGCATCACGATTCCGTAAGCAAGGTGTTCGTGAGCTTGGCCAAAAACTCTCCCGAGATTTTGCTGAGTTCATAAGAGAAAATTGTTTGAAATAATTAAGCAGTTCTTTCAGTTCAAAATCAAATGCTGTACGAATATATTTCGTACAGCATTTTTATTATATTCAAACTCCCTGGGTCGTTCCATAATCATAGGTATTTAGGCCATGCTGATACTAAATTTTCTCGGCGGAGAGAACGAGACTCGAACTCGTGATACCCTTTCGGATATACAACCTTTCCAGGGTTGCCCATTCAACCGCTCTGGCACCTCTCCAGCTATCCCCTACGATGTTGTTCAACCATCTCAATTTCATCACAGATACCCTCAATGAAATCAAGTTTCCGTGCCTCTTCAAGAGTTACCCATCGATATTCAACTGCATCTTCATCAAGAACAACATCCCCTTTAATATACGGAGCAAAATAGCTAAGCACAAGTACAGGAATACCATCAGGACGAATGAAGGTAAGATCGAGAAGATACTGAGGTTTTCCAATCTCTACACCAACTTCCTCTTTCACTTCTCGTAACCAATGTGGCTTCAGTGTTCCGCAAGACCAGGCAATCACCATTTTGGAAAACGAGAGGCCAGAAGCAGCCACATGGTGGAAGGAAAATGGTTTTCCTCAACCTGGTGGATACTTTGGATTTGACGAACTGGAAGCTGAGATCGTGAGTGGTGTCACTCATCAGAAAATCACCGAAGTCACTGACGAGATGTTGGGCCGTCCAGGTCGCTAAGCTTTTTTCAAACATCGAGACCACTTCCACTTGGAAGTGGCTCTTTTTTTATTTCACACAGACAATATTAGTTACCCTGTAATTCCAAGACTGGTATCAAAAAAGCTACCGTTGCACTTCAGGGGAGAATTAAGGGGAGCTAGTTCACAGGAGGTTGCGAGGCATATTTATGGATTAGCTTTTTCTGACTATTTGAATAGATTTATGAACCAGAGACCTATTCTCTCAAAAAAAGAAGGTGTCTTGTTCTGCTGTATATTTTTTGACTCGATTTTATCTGTGGGTATTTCCTGTTTATTCTGAATATTATCCTCTTTCAAATCCTGAGGGACAGGAGCTAAATCAGTTGTTTTTGTTACCTTTTCTTTAGTACCATTAGCGACAAAATCTTCCACTGGGGCATCTTTATTAATGTACGAACCTAAAGCTTTAGAGGCATCAACCTTAATTTTCTGTCTTGTAGACTCATCGACATCTTGAACGGTGAGGCGAGAAATTGTTGTATTACCGCTAGACAGATTATTTTTGAAGGGATAAATTATTTCATCTTTTTGTAGACCACTCACATTTTGTATGATACCTATTACAGTATTAGTATCACAGTTCTGGCAAGTGAGGTTCGATTGTGCAGACTGCAGTGAGTCGAGTATTTTAGGAATTAAAGTTGCGTCACGTAGATAAAGGTTATACATGATAAGCCCTGCGTGAGCATATGTGTGATCTATTGACTGTGATTTGCTATTAATCGCAAAATTGTAATCAAATGGTAGCTTATATTCTGAACTTAATTCTTGTAGAGTCATCTTCTTAAAGCGTGATAATACCGTATCACTCTGTCTAGAGTCTTCGTTTTTTATGAGATAGTTGTCAGTAGCATATTGCTCACTGAAGACTGCGATACCCTCATCAAACCAACGTGCATTATGAAGTTGATGAGAGAAAATTCCTTTGTTGGCTAGCGCCAAGTGACCTAACTCATGTAGGATTATTTTTTCTGCATCGTTTGGACCCTTGCTAAAATTTAACTCATCAGGATCAATCAATATGATGTTGGGCGGGAGGGCACGGCCACTGAGTTCATATACTTGAGCATCCTCCTTTATAGATGTCACTACTATACTGATCTTATCAGGCAAAGAAACTCCAAGAATCTTCTGGAACATTTCTAGAGCAAAACTGATTTTCTCAAGAGTCGAGCGTACTTCATTGATCTTATTTATTGCACCGACCAGTGTAAAATTTCCAGTATCCTTGCGGTAATAGGAACTATTTGATTTTGGATAGACAAGGACATTCAGATTTTTTGCTGAAAGAAAAGACGCTGATTGGTCAGATTTAATATCAGTGGTTATAGAATCGCCAGAAGATATTACCGCATTTGTATTTCCCGAGTGGGACAGAATCTCGTAACCTACCGGGGCACTTATCTTAATATGAGCAGTCGTTGGATATTCTATTCCAAAAAAAAGTAGAAAATTAAACAAACTCACTTCATCGGTAGAAAAAGTGTTTGTTAACTTATATGTAAGCGTTATTTTTTGATCGCCTGACTGAACTGCAATTTGAGAATCGGTAGTGAGAGTATTGTTCGTGATTGTTCGAGGTGATCCATCTTGAGCACTCGCAGCAACCAAATCTCTGTGTCCATCCAACATACTGCCTCCCTTCTTAGAAGAGAGGGCTGTAATCACGGTGGTACCAGGAAAGACTTGGTATGTTATCTTTATTTCGGCATTGTGTGCATCTATCACCCTGAAATCAACGTCGTACCCGCTATCAGCATGAACGACTGCAGAGCTACAGAAAAGCCCTGTCACAATAACTAATACCAAATATCTTATTTTTGTAAGATACGGCTGTGCCTTCATTGTTATTGAATCTTAAATGAGGCCACAACCTTAAGTAATTCGGATTCGAGAGTACTCCACTTGGAAGTCAAGCCAATAATCTGTATATAGTATGTATTTTTTGCTGTGTAGAACGCATACAATTTTTCAGTACCTCCGCCTCCACCGACTGTTGCCGTAACTTCGTATGCCTGGTTTCCATTAATTACGGTCTTGCGTGTACTCTGGACAACAAATTCATCTTGTGAAGATTTTTGAGTCTCGACAAATACATTAAACAGATCATCATAAGTCGGAATCTTGGCATACTGTTGTTTATAATAATCGATATGATGCTTGGTTGTTGCGGTTTGAATATCAAAAGAGAAACCTTGCTGATCAGCAGTCTGACCTTTTATCATTAAGAATGTTCCTGTTATTTCAGGTTCATTTGGATCAGTCGCGGCAGAATTTACATTGGCTAGCCAATTTTCTGGTAATTCCAAGGAATATCCTGCAACTGTATTTGTATAAATATTTTTCTTAGGAGTATCAGTCACTGGAGGAGTGGTTTGCTTTGGAGGAACAGGAGTTGGGGTTTGAACTACTGTTTTTGCTTCTTTTACAACAGGTGTCTCTGTGGTGACAGTTGTCTTACTCTCTATGGAGCTGGTTTGTGTTGATGAAGGGTTTGCCTCAGCCTGAGGTGATTTAGATTTTTGGGAGAAATAATAGATACCCCCTCCTATTGCTAATACAACTACTACAATGACGGCAGGTACAACAAATCCTTTTTGTTTGTTTTTCATGTATTTATTTTTTAATTATAAAATCTCAGCGACTCAATTATTTTGTCCAAGATTTTTGCATCATCTATAAAATGATCTTTATCTGATTCCATTAAAATTTGGAAATACTGTCTATTGTTATATTTTCCAGTAACTAATAACGCTGTTCTGTTTGAATAAAAAGCATTATTGCTTTTTATTCCAAGAATACTATTGTAAATAAGCCAATCTTTCCCATTGATATTTTTTATCTCTTCCTCGATCTTTTCAAAGCTTATACTAGACTCAGCTTTTACCTGTTCAACAAGACCTGCTGTATAGGTTTTGTAATCCAAGGTTTGACCCTCATTGAGCATAAACAAATTTACTGTAACATTTGCAATCCTGTCAGGTGATTGAAAGTTTACTGTATACTCATCTTTCTTACCCTCTTTAACCGTCCAACCAGTCGGATAAGCTAGAGAGCTTATCTCCATATTATCATTCTTATAGATAGAGAAATCGGATGGAATTTGATAGGTTGATTCAATATTAGATTTCTGGCCAATAGTTGGAAAAAAATATCTGAGGGCAAGAGTCAATACGAGTGCAATGAAAAAACTAATAGCAATACCTCCTATTGAATAAAATATTGAGTACAATACTTTATTGTTTTTTGTGTAATTCGGATTTCGTATGACCCTGTTTAATCCGAAAGCGATAAATATCCCTCCGATAGCACCGCCTATACCTGCCAATTCTCGACCGATAATCAGAAGAGCTATGTAAAGAATCATCCAATTTAAAGCTTTCTTTGATTTTGGGGTTTGATTGTCCATTTTATTTTATTATTCGTTTTAAATTATTAAAAACATCGCCAGTTTCCATAGCGCTGTAACGTATCGTCTTATCATCAGAAAACCAAACTATTCTATAGGTTCTTCCATCAATAAGATTAATTTTAAAAGCGCTATCAAACCAATAGTTATATTTGATACTTTTTATATTTTGAAAAGGAATAACAGTGGGAGGCAATGTTCCTAAGATAAGTTGGTTATCCTTGACAGAGAGTTTTACAGGCTTATTTTTCCTAAATCCAAGAAACCATTTTGGATTAACAAGAACTGTACTCTCATATATTTGGTTTTCCATATTAGAAGTATTATACCACCACTACCCCAACCACTCCATTACCTTATTCTCTCAACGAAAAGTAGTAGATCAAATTAAAAAAATATTAGCTAGTCCATTCAATTACTTTTATATACTAAGACTGACAACGGATAAGGTGGGAATCAATTAGTATATAAAAAGAAAGAGTGTTGGATCTTTCCACAAAAAAGAATTGAAATAAATACTACAATTAAAGCTGGAAAGGTAGATTTATTTATTTTTATAAGCCGTAGCGAGAACTATTTTTCCCAAGAACAGTAGTTTTGAGGACGTTAGTAATTTTGTTTGCATCAGCAAGAGAGAGTCCTTGAAGGATAATTCCCGAAAAACCAACTACCTGTCGGCCATTACGATCTATCATCATTGGTTGCTGAGCTGCGTTCTCAATAATCACCTTAGCTAATCCAAAAAATCTTTCAATCACTCCTTGCTTAACACTAACATCTTGGATAGAAGAATAAGGCATGTGCTTCTCTGAAAGACTGATGATACCCTCTTTGTAATAGATATTTTCAGGTGTGAAATCAAAAGCATAATTTTTCTTCCATAAAAATAGAGCGATCGTTCTCACTATCATTATCAAAATACCCAAAACAAGCCAACCTAATACCACATAAACCCAATTGTCAAAGATTATTACGTTGTCTGATTTTCCAAATAAAATAAAAATAATGAGAGCAGAAAACGCAAAAGATCCTAATAATCTTGTAAACAAGGTTACTGAGGTCCATTTACCTGATAAAGGGTAGGTATTACTTGATATAGCTTCGCTTAGATTAATTGTCGAGACTTGAGGTTGCGATGTTTGCGTTTGATTAAGTGGTTGAGTTTGACCGTTACCTTGAACATGATTTCTGCCCGCGCCTGAAACTTTATTCAAAAGAAACTTTTTCAATCCTTCAGCAGCGGCTTGATCAATCCCGTCGATATGCGCCTCAATACCCGATGAAACGGTAGCACTTGCGATATGCACATCATACAGACCCATAATACGATCGAGAATATCTTGATCTACATATACATCTTGAATTTTCTGCCACTGAACATGGATTTCCGTAGGAGCAAAAACACCTTTTTTAATCGTGATAAAATGCTCTTCACCATCGTAATAATAGCGTTTAATATAAACTTTTATATACCAACTATAGAGGGCGGTTGTTATAGCTAGGAATATAAATCCGATGATAAGCACACCCCAAAGAATTACACTTGTACCTGAATCATAGGAATCGTTAGTCATAAAGATAACAATAAGATCAACGACAGCAACAATTATTCCTAGAACATATAGGGGTCCTAATTTTTCAATGACTTTCTTCCAAAATTTTCTTGGACTTAGAGGATATTGTTGCTGTAAAGCACTTTGTGAGTTCATGTTTTTTTATGTATTATAATACTATGAAATAAAGTATACATCCGAGAGCACTTGTTGATCAACCTCTCCCCATAAAACATGGAATCTATGAACTGAAGCATATCTTACATCTCCTTCCAGAAGTATGATGGAGGAAAACATATTGAACCGTACAGAGATGGTACGGTTCTTTTACTGATACTATTTTCAGCGGAGAGAACGAGATTCGAACTCGTGATACCCTTTCGGATATACAACCTTTCCAGGGTTGCCCATTCAACCGCTCTGGCACCTCTCCAGCTATCCCCTACGATATTGTTCAACCATCTCAATTTCATCACAAATACCCTCAATGAAATCAAGTTTCCGTGCCTCTTCAAGAGTCACCCATCGATATTCAACTGCATCCTCATCAAGAACAACATCCCCTTTAATATACGGAGCAAAATAGCTAAGCACAAGTACAGGAATACCATCAGGACGAATGAAGGTAAGATCGAGAAGATACTGAGGTTTTCCAATCTCTACACCAACCTCCTCTTTCACTTCTCGTAGAAGAGAAATTTCAATAGCTCCATACCACTGACCAGGATATGCTTCAGGTGTGGTGATATAGTCATCGACAGTAAGTCCACCACCAGGAACTGTCCATTTGTTAGGATGAACCTTCTTCGTTGGACTACGCTTTGTCACAAGATACTTACCTTCAGTATTGTAAATGATACACGTAGTGGCAATGCGATGAAGTTCTTTGTGGATAGGTGTAGTCATACTACATGTAGTTTACCATGAACTACTTGAACCACCACCCCCTGATGAACCACCTCCAAAACCTCCAAATCCACCTCCCCCTCCTCCACCAAAACCACCCCAGAAACCTCCACCACCATGATGCCTCTTCGATGAAACAGCATAATCAAAAAGGAGACCGATAATGGTAAGGATAAGGGTAGAGAAAAGTCCTGTAGTGAGAGAAGAAGACCAGAATCCCCATATAATACCAAGAATGGCACCAATCACTCCCCCAAGCCACCATGATTTTGTTCTACCTAAAACACTTCCGAGAATGACAATGGGGAGAAATGCAAATTGCCATAAAAAATTAAGTATCCCCTCACCACTCTTCGATACTGGTGATGGAGCTTCTGACGAAATTGCGGAGATGATTCCAGAAACCCCCTTAAGTATACCAGTGCTATAATCCTCTGCTCGGAAATCATCGAGCATTGATTGTTGAATATCTTGAGTTTCAATATCAGTAAGGGCACCCTCAAGACCATATCCAACCTCTATGCGCATACGTCGTTCTGTGGGAGCAACGAGAAGAAGTACACCAGTATCTTGTTCCTTGTTACCAATCCCCCACTCTTCAAACAACTTAACCGCATATGTCTCTATACTCTCATCACCAAGTGAAGGTATAGTTACCACAACAACCTCAAACCCTTTTTCATCTCGTAACTGTACAAGTTCTGTAGTTATAGCTGTGTATGTTTCGGGAGAAATGATATGGGCATAATCATTCACAAAACCCTGGGGTTTACCAGGGCTTGTGTATGAATGTGATATAAAAGGTACGAGGATAAGTACCGATATAATCACAGACTGTGCGAGAGAATATACTCGCTTCATAGATTTAGAAGTTTACGACTGGCGCCTTTTCTGCCCCTGCCTCTGCTTCAAAGTATTCTCGAGCATCGAATCCAGTAAGTGCAGCAACGATTGAGCTTGGGATTCTCATAACCTTAAGATTGTATACCTTAACAGCTTCATTGTATCGTCCTCGCTCTACTGCAATACGATTCTCTGATCCTTCAAGTTCAATCATGAGAGACTTTACAACTTCAATTGACTTAAGTTCTGGATATTGTTCCATAACAACAAGAAGTCGAGCGAATGCACTTTCAACCTGATTTGCAGCAACTGCCTTGTCATTTGCTGTAGCAGCACCAGCATATCGAGTACGAGCATCAGCAATTGCAGTGAATACAGATTCCTCCTGCTTCATAGCACCCTTTACCGAACTCACTACATTAGGAATGAGATCAAAACGTCGTTGATACAATGTTTCAACTTGCTTCCACTGAGCATCAGCATTTACATTAAGAGTTACAAGACTATTATATGTACTGAATCCGTAGATAACGGCAAGAACTACAACAACTATAATTCCAATAATTATTTTTTTCATATATATTTATTTCTTAGGAGAAACCTTAGTCTCATCTTGTCCAGCAGGACCAACAACGAAAGCAAATGACTTTACCATATCCTTGAATTGAGAATCAGCTGTATCTACGAGAGTCTTGTTTCGTGCTCCAACAGTTTGAGCTGTCTCACCTGTGTACCCCTTACTTGCAGGACTTGAAGTAATTGCAGAGAAACTGAAGAAGTAGCAGATGGAATCCTTCTGGAGTGAGTACATTCTGTTAAAGTAACTTCGATTCTGGACAGTATTTGCAATTGAGATCATGTTGAATGAAAGATCTCCAACTTTTATAGTATCTCGTTCTTTTACTGTAGTAACTGGTGGGAATGCACATTTACCTGAAACAACATCAACAGATGCTTCAAGTTTTCCAATGGTGTTTTTCACATCAGTTGGACCAGTTTTCTCATTTACAAGACCGTCAAATGTAACATTAGATGCTGAATCAAACTTAACCCAATTAGTAGGGTATTTAACTGAGAATCCAAGCTCATCATTCTTGTATTCTGAGAGCTTCTCAGAAACCTTAATAGTCTCACTTGTAGGAACATTTGCATTGTCTTCTTTTGTAGTTTCAGGTGCAGGAGAATTCTTAACTTTCCATGCAATACCCCCAACCACAAGAAGAATTATGATAATTGTTATTATTTTTTTCATGATGATGACAGTCTAGCACATTTGGGGTTAAAAATGAAGATTTTGAACACTATTCAATAGTCAGATTCTAATACCCCATACCCTCGCGAGGAGAAGGCTTTTCTTCTTGAGGTTCTTCAGCTATAGCAGCTTCGGTGGTAAGTAGTACAGCAGATGCTGAACATGCATTCTCTACCCCAAGACGAGTAACCTTCACAGGATCAACAATACCAGCAAAGATCATATCAGAAACCATCTCATCCTTAAGAGCATCATATCCAATATTTCCCTTACCCTGTTGTACCTGATGCATAATGATAGATCCATCATCTTTTCCTGCATTCATCGCAATCTGTCGCAAGGGAGCTTCAAGTGCTTTCAATACAATCTCATATCCAAGCTCAAACTCTCGATTACCCTCCTTCTTTTTTCGAGTCTCTCGAACCTTGTTTGCAACCTGTATGAGAGCAGAACCACCACCTGAGACAATACCTTCTTCAATTGCTGCTTTTGTGGCATTCACAGCATCTTCAATCTTGAGTTTAAGATATTTCATTTCTGTTTCGGTAGCTGCACCAACTCGGATAACGGCAACACCACCAGAGAGTTTTGCAATTCTTTTTTCAAGATTTTCAATCTCATATTTTGCACCCACAGATGCCTTACTATGTGATTTCTGCTTCTTCAATTGAGCTATACGCGCATCAATAGCAACCCTTTTCCCTTTTCCTCCGACGATAACAGTGGAATCTTTGGTAGATATAACCTTACGAGCTTTTCCAAGCATAGTGAGATCTGCATGTTCAAAATCAATACCTATATCATCTGAGATAACGGTAGCACCTATAGTCACTGCAATATCTTCAAGCATATCTTTCTTCTTGTCTCCATACAGAGGGGCTTTGATGGCAAGTACATTTAAATTACCCCGAATTTTGTTGAGGACAAATGTAGCTAGAGCTTCTCCATCAACATCTTCAGCAATGATGACAAGATCTTTTTTACCAGTCTTTGCAAGCTTCTCTAAAAGAGGAAGAATCTCTTGTATTGAAGATATTTTCTTGTCGGTCACAAGAATGGCAGGATCTGTATGTTCAGATTCCATACGATCTGCATTCGTTATCATATATGGTGAGATATACCCCTTATCAAACTGTATACCTTCAACAACTTCAGACTCCATACCTGAAGTCTGAGACTCCTCCACGGTCACAACCCCATCCTTACCCACCTTCTTTATCGTATCCGCAATAATTGAACCAAGTTCATCTGACTCAGCAGATATACGAGCAACCTGATGAATCTCATCATCAGTCTTAATTGGTTTTGCAAGTGATATGAGAGCAGAGACAATATCTTTTGACGCAGCTTCAATTCCCGATCTAACACCCATAGCATTAACACCCATTGTTGTATGTCTCATACCTTCAGTGATAATTGCTTGGGTAAGAACTGTTGCAGTTGTAGTACCATCACCAGCACTATCATTTGTCTTTGTTGCAACTTCTTTTATAATCTCAGCACCCATATTCTCAAATCGATCTTTCAAGGTAATTTCCTTAGCTATAGAAACACCATCATTCGTAATAGTAGGACTACCATACCCCTTATCAAGAATGACATTTCTTCCACGGGGACCAATAGTGATCTTTACAACATCAGCAACTGCATCAACCCCACGTTTAATAGCCTTACGAGCTTCTTCATTGAAAAGAATTTTCTTTGACATATATGATAGTAGTTACTTGATAATAGCAAGAATTTCAACTTCCTTAACAATAATATATTCCTCTCCATCAACCTTAATCTTGTCTCCCCATTGAAATATAACAATATCACCAACCTTAACAGATAGAGGGATATGGGTACCGTGTTCAAAGTGACCTGTACCAACTGCAACGACTTCACCTCTCTTTCCACCCTTCTCTTCATTCGCTGAAGAAGGAATGATGATACCTGAAGCAGTTTTTCGTTCATGAGATTCACTGTCTTCACGGATAATAACTCGATCTCCCAATGGCTGTATCTTCTTTGAAATATCTTTGTTTTTTGACATGTGATGGTACATTTAAAACTGATAATATGTGTCAGTATTATAGCGAATGACTCTTATGAGATAAATTGACATATTTTAAATTACTATATATAGTAATTTCAGACTTCTGAACAACCCTATGAAAAACCGTCAGTTCCTCGCAACAAGTACTTCTCAATCTGCACTCCTAAAACTCTGGAATACACGATGGGGCAATATGAGTGCCATGGATCCCCATATTACGGCACGCGCATGGGAAACACAGCACCGACTATACAAAAAAGGGCTATGGCTTTCTGTGCCAGCATTTCTCCTTTTCTGGATTTTTTACACAGTTTCAATACGGTCTGCACCTAACAACCTCAGTACACAACTATGGTTTATGGTGAAGATTACATTTACACCATCACTTATATTCGCCATCGGATTCACACTCTCATGCCTCTATCAACGGAGTGACTATGGAACTCATGTAATCAATCTCTCGCGCCTTCTTCGAATTGAGATTGAAATCCTTCTCGCTATGGATGAAGAGCAGATTAGGAGTGTGAGCCGTGACTTCAAAGAACACTACATGCTCGAAGATGAAGATGCTAAGCTATTCGACGCATTTGGGCTATAAGCTCATCACCAATCCGGTCCTCGCAAGGGGACCGGGCTTTTTTTAGATAACTTGCATCCAACCCATCGACATGCTATAGTATCCGGCAATGAAGACTATTGCTTCTCTACTTCCGTATATACAGATTGTACTCGCGGTTATTCTCGTAATCGCAATACTACTTCAGCGCACTGGTGCTCAAATCGGTGGTGCTTTTGGCGGTGGTGACAACTTTAGCTCTGCTTTTCATACCCGACGTGGCTTTGAAAAGACACTCTTCATTGTAACTATTATTATAGGGGTTCTCTTTGCCCTTTCAGCACTCGTTTCTCTTATTTAATATAAACTTTCAACAGAATATACTACGAACTTAATTCGTCGATAGTACCTGTATTCTTGTGAACAACCTATTCACTATGATTCCTAAAAAAGAATTCCGTATCAAGGGAGGAGAGAAGATTCTCAATCTCATACGACATTTCTCACCAACTGAACGTGTTGTCTTTGGCGTCCTTACCCTCATTGCAGTTATGAGTTCAATGATACTTGCATGGGAAGCTCATCAGCTCTTTGTTGTTCCCATACCTGCCTATGGTGGTTCATTCACCGAAGGAGTGATCGGACTTCCTCGTTCAATCAATCCAATACTTGCGATAACTGATGTTGATCGTGATCTTTCCACACTCATATATTCTGGACTTATGAAATATGACCATGGAAAACTCGTGGGTGATCTCGCAGAAAAATATTCCATATCAGAAGATGGACTTGTATATTCATTTACATTAAAAGACAATATACGTTTTCATGATGGCACCCCCCTTACAACTGATGACATTGAATTCACCATTCAAAAAGTTGAAGACAATACACTGAAAAGTCCACGACGTGCTGATTGGGGAAATATATCGGTAAAGAAAATTGATGAGAAGAATATTCAATTCATACTCAAACAACCATATTCCCCTTTCCTTTCAAACACTACCCTTGGAATCATTCCCAAACACATTTGGAAGAATGTAAGTTCAGAACAATTTATCTACAGTCAATTCAATATTGAACCAATTGGATCAGGTCCATATCAAATTGAAAAGATTTCCCGAGACAATGGTGGAATACCCCTTTCATATGAACTATCACCTTTCTCTCGATATTATGATGGAAAAGCATATATATCACACATAACTATACAATTCTATCCAAATGAAATGGCTGCACTTGATGCATATTCAAGTGGTGCAATACAAAGCATAGCTGGTATTTCACCAGAGGAAGCAGAGAAAATTTCAGATGATCAAGATGTATCAGTACTTCACTCACCTCTCCCTCGAATCTTTGGGGTATTCTTTAATCAAAATCAAGCACCAGTACTTGCAAACAAAGAAGTACGTCAGGCACTCAATATGGTAGTCGACAAGGATACTCTTGTTTCCGAAGTCTTGTATGGATATGGAGTACGCATTGATGGACCTCTTCCCGCAGAAAACAGTAGCAGGGACAACAAGAAAACTCTCGACATTGATGGAGCAAAGACATTACTCACCAAAGCAGGATGGACAATTAACAAAGACGGTATACTTGAAAAAAAAGACAAGAAAGGTACACAAGTTCTTTCATTTGAGATAGCTACAGCAGATTCTCCTGATCTCAAGAAAACAGCAGAGATACTTGAAAAACAATGGGAATTGCTCGGTGCAGATGTTACGGTAAAGGTATTTGAATACGGTGATCTTTCACAGAATATTATAAAGACAAGAAAATATGACGCTCTCCTTTTTGGAGAATTTATCGGAAAAGACCTCGATCTCTATGCATTCTGGCATTCATCTCAAAGACTTGCTCCAGGACTCAACATTGCCATGTATGTAAACAGTAGCGCAGACAAACTCCTTGAAGAAGCACGAACCACCGGAAGCGAGAAAGTGAAAGCAGAGAAGTACAAGGCTTTTGAAAAACTTGTCACTGAAGATGTCCCCGCAATATTCCTCTATTCACCAGAATATATGTATGTGATTCCAAAGAAAATACAAGGAATACACTTCGGACCGATAACTATCCCTTCAGATCGATGGTATGACACAAACTCATGGTACATCTCAACAGAAAACGTATGGAAAATATTTACCCCTAATCAAGAAAACTAATACAATGAATACACCACAACCAACAAAACCAGCAGAACGACCACATCGAGATAGACCTCGACCTCCTTTTGCACGTAGTTCACGCTCCCTTAAATCTGGAATGAGACCACGTCCAGCACGCCCACCAGAAGCAACACAAGTGCATAAAAAAGTCGAAGATACAGTTCCACCCCTTGCACCCGAATCAATTCGAATCATTCCCCTTGGAGGAGTGGAGGAAATCGGAAAGAACATGACCATGGTTGAATATGGCAATGATATTGTTGTTATTGATATTGGTTTTCAATTTAAAGATGAAAATACACCTGGAATTGACTATATCCTTCCTAACACAAAATATCTTGAAGAACGAAAGGATCGCATTCGTGCAGTGATTGTAACTCACGGTCACCTCGATCATATTGGAGGTATTCCTTATGTTATGCCACGTATTGGAAATCCACCTCTCTACACCCGTATGCTTACGTCAGTAATGGTAAAGAAGCGTCAGGAGGAATTTCCTCATGTTCCACCTTTGGATATCAAGATAGTGGAAAAAGATGAAACTATTGTTATAGGAGCACTAAAAATTAAATTCTTTGCAGTAACCCACACCATCCCTGATGCTATGGGAGTTATCATCGAAACTCCAATTGGATCTATTGTACACACAGGAGACCTCAAACTTGATCATGACAATGGAATTCCTACAGAACAAGAGAATGAAGAGTACGATCGTGCATTTAAAAATCAGAATGTTCTTTTGCTCATGGCTGATTCTACAAATGTCGAAAATCCAGGATTTTCAATTCCAGAAAAAACAGTTCATAAGAACATAGAAGAAATTATTAAAAATGCAAAAGGCAGACTTATCATCGCAACATTTGCATCTCTTCTCGAGCGAATGCTTAAGATCATAGAATTCTCAGAAAAATATGGCAAGAAGGTTGTTGTAGAGGGACGAAGCATGAAGACAAATATTGAAATATGTCGTCATCTTGGACTTCTCAAACCAAAGAAGGACACAATCATTACCGTCGAACAGATTGATAACTATCCGCCTGAGAGAATTGTTGTTCTCGCAACAGGAGCACAGGGAGATGAGTTTGCAGCAATGATGCGTATTTCAAACAAAACTCATAAATATATCAAGATCACGAAGCGAGATACCATTCTCCTTTCATCATCAATTGTTCCTGGAAATGAGAGAGCTGTGCAGAAACTGAAGGACAACCTTTCACGACAAGGGGCTAATATCATTCACTATCGTATTGCTGATGTGCACTCTTCAGGACATGCCAATCGTGATGAGACAGCATGGATTCATAAGAAGATTCGACCTAAGTTCTTTATGCCTGTTCACGGATATCACTACATGCTTCGTGTACACGGAGAAATTGCCCGTGAAGCAAATGGACTTACTGATGATCAGATAATCATTCCTGACAATGGATCGATTGTAGAAATACAAGAGAAAGGTTCACGAATAATTAAACTTAAGGAAAAGGCACCATCAGGAATCGTTATGGTTGATGGATTCTCTGTAGGAGATATTCAGGATGTTGTGATTCGAGACCGACAGATGCTTGCACAAGATGGTATCTTTATTGTCTTTGCAATTATCAATAGCCAGACAGGAAAACTCAAGAAATCTCCCGATATCATCTCACGAGGATTCGTATATCTCCGAGAATCACAGGAACTACTTCATCAGGCTCGTATTATCATCAAGAATACAATAGAAGACTCAACAAAAGGAATGAATCCAATCAATGTTGATTTCATAAAAGAAAATGTATCAGACAATATTGGAAAATTCCTTCTTCAAAAAACAGCGAAGCGCCCTATCGTTATCCCTGTTCTGTTAACGATATAGGGATGATATAATAGTGCAATGATGCGTCATCTGCACCCAGTAAAAAAAACCTCCATGCTCTACACAACGAGCATGGTCGGTTTTTTTGTTACCCTCCATATCACTATAGCAACATACTTTAACTCGAGTTTTCTCTCAACCTTTGTTGATGAAAAAACAGTAAGTAGTATTTATCTCATCATTTCACTCTGTACCATCATCGGATTCCTTCTCATCAACAAAGTGATAAAGAAGCTAGGTAATTACACAACCTCACTGTGTCTTATCGGTATTCAAATTGTCATATTCTATGGAATCATATTTTCAAATGCAGGACATGTAGTTATCCCCCTCCTTATCCTTGCCCTCTCAATCATTAACCTTATCGGATTCACTGTTGATATTTTCCTTGAAAAGAATACCGACATTGCGCATACAGGCACAATACGAGGGCTCTATATGACGGGGCTTAATATAGCATGGATACTTGGTCCCCTCCTCGGAGGAATGCTCATTATCGGTAATGATTACAAAGGCATCTATATTGCAGCCTTTGGTCTCCTTTTCATACTCCTCTATATCATTCATAAAAACTTCAGTACATTTAAAGATCCTCAATATCATACCGTTCCACCACGTGCAACAATACGAGCAGTATTACGAGACAAGAATATTACAAAAATATTTTTCATTAACATAATACTCCAAACCTTCTATGCATGGATGACTATCTATACCCCCCTCTATCTCTCACAACACATTGGATTTAACTGGGGAGAAATCAGTATCATTTTCACCATCATGCTCATACCATTTGTTTTTGTGCAATTACCATTAGGAAAACTTGCTGACAAAAAATGGGGAGAAAAAGAACTTCTCGCTATCGGCTTTATCATCCTCGGTATTGCAACATGTAGCATGACGTTCATAACAACAAGAAACTTCTTCCTCTGGGCACTCATTTTGTTCATAAGTCGTATTGGAGCAGCGGCTGCAGAAGTTATGATTGAAACATATTTCTTTAAAAAAGTTCCTCCATCAGAATCCCATATTCTTAGTATGTTTAGAATTACCCGTCCAATATCATATTTCATAGCACCACTCATCACTGTAGTAGGTCTTGTATATACCACTGATCCATATCTCTTTATGATACTTGGTATCATCTGTATTCTCACTCTCATATCAATACTACGACTTGAGGATACGAGGTAATGTGCATCTTTACGTAGATAACGATACCTATTGACTTTTATGTGAGAACTCTTTTTTTTGGAAGATTGTCTCTGTTTATATTATTTCAACCACTCAGGCTTCTTAGGATGTGGCAGCTTATTCATTCTCTGATGAATGGGAATTTCTGTAGACATAATTTTTGCAGGATATTCTATGGCATCTCGGATACCTTCTTCAAGAGAAATACTTGGAGTAAAGTTAATATCCTTTTGCATTTTCTCCACACTGTAAATATGAGGCAGAGTTGTCATCTCCCAACCTTTCATTTCGGACCAGATTTTATCCAGTGGTACTGGCTCGATATTTAAAGTGCCGCCGACTTGCTTAGAAATCTCAGCGTAATAATCTTTAGCGAGGATCGGCTGAGGGTTTACCAGATTATAAACTTGTTTAAACGTATTAGTATTGCCGATAATTTTATAAACCGCAGTAGCGATATCTTTTGGATGAATGTAATTGAACTGGATATTTCCTCCGTTGCAAAGTCTCAATATCTCACCTTTCTTAAGTCGCTCAATCAATTTAGGATCTCTATTGTGCTCTGGGATACAACCGAGGAGAGATTCGGCTCCTAAGATGTGATATGGTCGCAGTAAGGTCCAATTTACATCTGTAATCGAGTGCCAGAACTTCTCTAGCCTCATCTTTCCATCTACGTAACCTCCAAATTGTCCTTCCGGTGCAAGTTGAACATCTTCAGCAATAGGATCTAAATCTTCTTTAGTTCGATCGTAAACTAAGCTCGTACTTAACGTAATTATATGCTGTGCCTCGTTCTTAAAAAGTGAGTAGGTACTCTTTGCACTTTCTGCATTGAAAGCCACGATATCAATGACTGCGTCCCAAACGTCTACCTCTGAGTTTAACTTTTCGATAAGCTCTTTATATTCTTCAGTCGTTCGATCGACTATATATTGTTTTACACTTGGAGGGAAATCTGTCTTTTTCAAAGCAATAGAATATACATTGTATTCATTATGCTTGATAAGTTGCATAACCGTAGGTTTCCCCACAATGCCTGTGCCACCGATTATTAAGATGTTCTTTTTAGGACTTTGCATAAATTTGCGTAATAGCCTCGTGAACAATAGGTTTTTCTCCCTGAGATGTAAACTGAAATTTAGTTTGATCCTGCAACTTAAAACCTCTGACACTCAAAATATTTGAGACATTAACAGGGTTATGAAAATAAACCTCCCCTTCATGTACGTAGGACCTGCTTTTTTCTGCCCCCTCGTGGAAAATCCAGGTAATACAAAGTGACGCAGCAACTTCTGTAAGCGATGAAAGATAATGTTCTAAAGATTCAGGAGTAATTTGATGTAAGTTCAACCAATCCAGAATATTTGAGCCCTTGATTTGTTCTTCATTTTTGAGGTCCTCAGTTGCCACAACCCTAAAGGTAAGTTGAGGAAATGATTTCTTTGCTCGATTTATAGCCTCCTCTGAAATATCAGTACCTGTAACCTTATCGAATCCTTGTTCGTTGAGAGTATTCACAGTTTCTCCTGTACCACAGCCAGAAACCAAAAGAGGCTCATCTTTGTTAAGTGAGCTTAGATATTTTTTAACCCCTTCTGAAAAAGGGACCTTGGTCCAAGGCAGCGTTCCTGATTTGCTGTAAACCTTGTTCCATCGTTCAGATTGTTCTCCCAAAGCAACAGGAATCATATTACACAACACTTTAGCATTTTTTGCCCTTAAAATAAAGATTTTTAAAGAGGACATATAAATAAAAAGACCAGACACCCGATTCATCATCGAGGGCCTGGTCTTTTTATGAATGAGCTTCCGTCTAAACCGACAAAACTGAAAGGTCTACACCCGAGAAATAGGTTAACTCCAATCCCTTATACTCCGAATCATGCTTTAGAGAGAATGATCAGGCATCACCGCTAGGTTACAGAGTAATTATGAGCCCCTGACGCACTATGGCGTCAGGGTTTTTTCTTGTATCTACATTACCTTTCAAAAACCACATTTTTTGATATACTGTGACCATATTACCCAAATAAACAAAAGAAAATCCATATGCCAAAAATTCAGAAATTACAAGCACGAGAAATCCTTGATTCACGAGGTAACCCTACAGTAGAAGTTGATATCACCCTTAAAGATGGCTCACGTGGAAGAGCGGCTGTTCCCTCTGGAGCATCAACAGGAAGTCATGAAGCAGTAGAACTACGAGATGGAGGTTCTCGATACAATGGAAAAGGTGTTATGAAGGCAGTTAAAAACGTAGAGACAACTCTTGCAAAAGCTCTTGTAGGAAAAGAGTGGGATCAAGCATCCCTTGATGCAAAGATGATTGCTCTCGACGGAACAACAAACAAGGGAAAACTTGGAGCAAATGCCCTTCTTGGAATTTCTATGGCATTTGCACGTGCAACAGCACAAAGTCAGAAAATATCTCTGTATAAATATTTTGCAAAGATTTCAAAAACAAAGAATACAATCCAACTTCCTGTCCCTATGATGAATATTCTTAATGGAGGAAAACATGCTGAAAATTCTTCAGACTTCCAAGAATTTATGATCATGCCAGTTGGTGTTAAATCTTTCAAAGAAGCTCTTCGAGCTGGTGCTGAAATATTTCATGCCCTTAAAAAAATACTTCATGACAAGGGACTTGCTACCACCGTCGGAGATGAAGGAGGTTTTGCGCCTTCTCTTCCTTCAAATGAAGCAGCTGTACAGATAATTCTCGAGGCAATTGCAAAGGCTGGATATGTTGCAGGTAAGGATATCTTCATTGCACTTGATGTTGCAGCAACTGAACTCTACAAAGATGGTAAATATCATCTTGCGCGAGAAAACAGATCCCTCACCTCAGCTGAAATGGTAGATTTCTATGTTGATTGGTGTACAAAATATCCAATCATTTCAATCGAAGATGGTCTTGCTGAAGATGATTGGGATGGATACAAACTCATGACTGAAAAGCTTGGAAACAAAGTACAAATTGTTGGGGATGATCTCTTCGTAACCAATATTGACCGCCTTAAAACAGGTATTGAAAAAGGTGTTGGAAATTCAATCCTCATCAAACTTAATCAGATTGGAACTGTATCTGAAACAATCTCTGCCATTATCATGGCAAAGAAAGCCCGCTATACATCAATCATTTCTCATCGATCAGGAGAAACTGAAGATACTACCATTTCAGATTTTGTTGTAGGTACAGGAACAGGACAGATAAAGACAGGGTCACTTTCACGAACTGATCGTGTTGCAAAGTACAATCAGCTCCTACGACTTGAACAGGAACTTGGAAAAAAGGCAGTGTATCGTGGAAAAAAAGTATTTAAAACTGAATAACAAAAAATATGAAAAAACCAGTAATGCTCATAGTTCTTGATGGATGGGGATATCGTGAAGATACGCTTCATAATGCAATTCTTGCATCAAAAACACCATTCTTTAACTCCCTATGGGCATCATACCCCCACTCTCTTCTCAAGGCATCTGGCAATGCTGTAGGACTTCCTGAGGGTCAAATGGGAAACAGTGAGGTGGGACATACAACCATCGGTGCTGGTAAGCCCGTTGATACTGATCTTGTACGAATCGACAAGGCAATAGCGGAAGGAGCTTTTCACTCAAACAAAGCTTTCGTTGATCTCTTTGAACATGTACGCAAAAATGATTCAACTCTTCATGTACAAGGACTTGTAAGTGTTGGAGGAGTACATAGTCATCAGAATCATCTCTTTGCTTTTCTCCGTGAAGCTAAAGCTCAAGGAATGAAAAGAGTAGCAATACATGTCTTTACCGATGGACGAGACACGCCTCCACAAAGTGCATCAAAGTTTGTAAAAGAACTTGAAGCCCTCATCGATGAACTTGGACCTGAATTCTTCATTGCAACCATTTCAGGACGATACTATGCCATGGATCGTGACAACAACTGGGACAGACTGTCGAGAGTAGAGCAAGCTATGTTTGAATGTAAAGGAAATGTATGTAATATTTCTCCTTCTCAGTATCTCGAGGAACAATACAAACTTGGAAAAAATGATGAACTACTTGAACCAACAGTATGTGCAAATCTTCAAGGTATTGGATGTGCTTTTGCACAAAACGATGGAGTATTCTTCTTTAATTTCAGAGCTGATCGTGCACGCATGTTCACTCAGAAACTTCTTGAGAAACAGAAGAATGACAACATCCACGTTGTTACCCTTACCGAATATTGTGTCGACTATACCTGTGTTGTTGCATTCCCTCCCACAGCAGTTGAAACAACACTAGGAGCAGAGATATCACGTGCAGGACTTGCCCAGAGTCACATTGCAGAAACAGAGAAATTTGCCCATGCAACATATTTCCTTAATGGAGGACGTGAGAAACCATATGAAAAGGAAGTTGATATCATGCTTCCAAGTAGGAAGGACGTGAAGACTCATGATCAAGCCCCTGAGATGAGAGCTGAGGGTATTGCTGACAAAGCAATTGAGGAAATCGAGAAAGGTATCGATTTCATATTCATCAACTTTGCAAATCCAGACATGGTTGGTCATACCGCAAATGTTCCCGCCATCATCACAGCGATTGAGACAGTAGATACTCAATTACAGAGAGTAATAGAGGCACTCAACAAGAAAGGAGGAATTGCATTCATAACTGCAGATCATGGAAATGCTGAAGTTAATGTTGATCCTGTATCAGGAACACTTCATACAGCTCACACAACTAATCCTGTACCTGCGATTCTCACAGACACGTCACATACTCTCAAAGATGGAGGACTTGCAGATATTGCTCCAACAATCCTTACCCTTCTCTCAATTCCAGTTCCAAAAGCAATGACAGGATCATCTCTTGTCTCCTAAGTGTATATAGTTCTGTACAAACATCCCCAAATATCGAACTGCGAGGATGATAAATGTTGTCCAGAAAAGACCCAGAGCAAAACCAGCAATCACATCAGAGAACCAGTGTACACCGAGATAGAGACGACTAAATCCAATGAGTAGGGTTAGAAGAACGAGAGATACGATAAACATCTCTCGTTTTGTTGTAGAAGTAAATCGTCGAGCAAGAGTATATATTGCGATGACACATACAATCATGATTGCAGTGGCATGACCACTTGGAAAGCTATACCCTCCTGCACTTACAATTGAATCGACGGGACGAGCTCGCAATACCATTTCTTTGATGAACCCACTCAGAAACATACCACCACTATATGAGAAAAATGTAATGAATGCATATCTCCACTGCTTGCGGTACAAGAAATAGCAAATACCAATTATCATTAACATCATAAGAGATGTTGGACTAAAGGTATTAGTCATGAAGATGAAAAAAGAAGCAAGGAATGGCTTCGTATTAGAAAGAAGGAGGAGATTGAACCATACATCAAAACCAACAATAGCTGAAGATTGTACAAGGGCATCCTGTATCATCTTGAAAAATACATAGAGACCAGAGAGATTGAGAAAGAGAGTAATGAGTTCATATCGTGCAAAGATATGGAATTGACGATTAATGAAATGATATGACCACACTGTGAATACACCAATGATAATGGCTGCCAGTATGAACTTACCAAAAAATACTGCTGCAACCTTGTAACTTGCACCAAACACAAAACCCAAACCAATTGATACACATGCCCATAAAATGACCCCGATGAGATCGAAGAACCAAAAACTACGCAATGACACACCACTTGCGCCTGTGATATATGGGGCGAGGGCTCGGGTAAGTGGACTAAAACGACCCAATATTATCGATTTACCACTATGTTTTTGCACAATAGTCTTCACCTTCTCAACATGCTGGTCTTTGATGAAGAAGTACTTTCCAAATCTATTGAGGAATACAAAACCAAATTTTCGACCACACATAAAGCCCAATAGATCACCCATAAAAGCACCTGCCATAGAAAGAGCAAGTACATAACTCAAATCCAAAACCCCTATCTTCGAAAGAAAACCTGAAAGAATAACTATCGTATGACCAGGAACAAAGGGACCAACAATGGGAACACCCTCAAGAACTGATACGAGGAACAGGACGAGATATCCTCCATGTTCGATGACGATCTCCATATGTGAGAGTATTGATGCAAATAAAGTATCCATGGACAATTTACGTATTTCACTATATTACCATAAAAATGAACCCGAATACAGAATGAAAAGATACCTACATAGAGCCATCTTTCGAAAAGGATAAAATTTTACTAAAATCTATCCCCCACATTTCCACTTATATTCATAGTTTTTTTGTATAACATACGTATAATCTGAATTATGAAAATACTTCTAATTGAAGATGATATCGAGATTTCAAACTTCATATTTCAATGTCTCGTATCTGATATATTCACTGTTGATCGTGCCTATACAGGAATTGAAGGATCATATATGGCTCGAACTAATTCATACGATATTATAATCCTCGACTATTCACTTCCTGGAAAAAGTGGCTTAATGGTACTCGATGAAATTAGAAATACACACATACAAGCCCCCATCATATTTCTTACCGTACACCATGAGTTAAGTAAGAAGGTTGAAGTCTTTGAACATGGTGCAGATGACTATATGGTCAAACCATTTTCATACGATGAACTTAAAGCTCGAATACAAGCACTCGCACGTCGACCACATGTCATCACCAACACAGTCCTTACCAAAGAGGATGTAACACTTGATACCAAGAAACAATTAGTACATAGAGGTAAAACAAAAATCTACCTTACCCGTAAAGAATTTAATCTCCTTGAGTTTCTCTTACGCAACAAAGGAACCGTACTTTCACGAGGTATGATAATGGAATATGTATGGAATGCAGACAGTGATCCATTTTCTAATACAATTGAATCTCATATCCTAAACCTCAGAAAGAAAATACATGATGACAAGAAAAAGACATTGATTAGAAACATACCTGGACGTGGATATATTATTGATGCATAACAATATACTTTATCCTTCCTTTATCTTTTCTTCAGTAAAAATTCATTCCATATTCATACAATATATATGTTGTGATAGTCGCCACAATATATACACAAGAAAAAACTATGTAATATATATTTTAATTCCAAAGAAAAAACGCAGTGAAACTATTGCGGGTACCAATAGAACACACTGCGTTTTTTCATTTAAAAACTAAGCTTGAGAAGCCTCAGTCTTTGATGTTCCACATGAGCATGAACCATCTTTGCAATCACATCCACATGAAGACTTGAGTACAGAGAACTTTCCTGAACCCATTGCTGAGATAGCGAGAGCTGCAAAAAGAAGTACGAATTCATATGTATGAGCCATGAATCCCGTTTCCCATGAAGTCTGAGCCATCGCAACTACCATGATGATAGCGAGAAGTGCTCCCACGTATCGAGCATATATTCCGAGAAGTATTGCAATACCTCCGACAAGCTCAACTGTTGCTACTACATAAGCCCAAAATGGAGCAAGACCGAGCATTCCGAAGAATCCGATAGTTTGTTCCATATGTGAAAACTTACTCCATCCATGAATAATAAAGATTCCAAGAGCAATTCTTAGAAAAACGAGACCCATATCAGGTGTGCAGAAATATGCACAGAATTTCTTAAACATACTGAAATATATTAAAAACTAATAATAAACTACAAGAGTATTTTATCACTTCTTCTTGCTTTGTACATCACGAGCAGCCTTACGATAGAGACAATAGTCACACGAAGACGCTGGCTTTGGAGGGGTTTCCTGCATAAGACACTTTCTCATATCCATGAGGGTATCAGGTATCCATGAGGGATCACCTGTGTATGGTATGAGATCAATATCAAACTCAAGCTTTGCATCAAAAGCTTTTCTATCTGTTTTACCATTACAGTATACGAAATACCCTGTATCAGATACTTCAAATCCATTGTTGCGGAAAAGCCACTGATATATCTCCATCTGACGCTTGTAGCTAATCTGCCACTCTTTATCCAAAGTAACCTTTTCTTCTTTACTCGTTGATTTATAATCAACGATAATTAACTTCCCCTTTGAATCAACCCATATATCATCAACTGCTCCCGTTATAACAAACTGGGCTGGTTCAAAATGATATTCAACACCCTTGAAATTCTCACGCCATACATCAAGCTTCTTATGCTGAAAAGGAACAATATCAGTAAGTCCATAAGCTTCCATTAGAGGATGTGATGTCTTCTCAGCACGATGAACATCAAACTCTTTCTTGAGAAGTGTATCGACAGCTGAGTTAAGGGCAAAAGGAAATCCAGGAGGACGACCGACACCGAGACGACGGTCAAGATAGAAACAAAGAGGACAACCCTGGAACAATTCAATCTTAGAACGAGAAATTCTGAAGGGAGCATCGCTCTCAGGATCAAAAAGATTTTTAGTTCGAAGAGGGTTGTAATATTCTGACATAATTATTTCTCTGATACCGTCACCTTGTTCATGATGATAGGTTGAAGAGGTTTGTCACTTGAATCAGTCTCAGTTGTTGCGATTGCATCAACAACCTCCATTCCACTTACCACATGTCCAAAGATACTATATGCATTTGGAAGTGGAGTATCCTTATGCATAATGAAGAACTGACTACCGTTAGTATTTGGACCAGCATTTGCCATAGCAACTGTTCCACGAGTATATCCTTTCTTGTAAGAATCTGTTTGAGGATTGAGTTCATCAGCAAAAGTATATCCTGGACCTCCACGACCAGTTCCCGTAGGATCACCTCCTTGAATCATAAATCCTTCGATAACACGATGAAAGATAACGCCATTGTAATATCCCTTATTAGCAAGGGTAATAAAATTCTTCACAGTATGTGGTGCGTCATTGTCATATGTTTCAAACACGATTGTTCCTTTATTTGTTTCTATAGATATAGTATGCATACGTTGTACAGGTGTAGTTGTTAATGATGATGATAACGGCACTGTCTCCGAAGATGTTGCCGCAGGAGATGTGGTAGTTACCTTTTCAACTGAATTAATAATATACAAGACTCCAAAAATGAGGATGATACCGATCATCGATACATATACTGGAGCTTGTTTCTTTTTTTCTTCTTTTTTCTCTTCCATAATTAGAAATTATATACATCTTTAACTGTTTTGACCACTTGCTCAATAGCCTGAGAAACTGTTCCTTTGATAGAAAACCCGGCAGCAGCCTTATGTCCCCCACCCACTTCACTTATCCCTCGAGCAAGCACACTGAGATCATACTTTTCAGAGTTTCGAGTACGTAAACTACCTTTTACAATACCAGGTTCATATTCAACAAGAGTAACTGCAATATCAAAACCAATAACTGACTTTAGCTTGTTTGATATATATGAAGCAGAAGCATCTTCAAGAGATATGTCATGTTTCTTGAGATCATCATAAGAAATTGCTACAACTACAAGCTTGTTGTCATAAAATGTCTGTATTGAATTCCATGCGATCCCTTCAAATCTTAGAGAATTTAAACTCCTACTATTCTCCATAATGAAAATAGTTTTATGATAATCAGGGACATAGTGAATGAGTTCTACAGCAGTTTCCCAAGATCTTGTTGTTGTATTTTCATGCCGGAATCCTCCTGTATCAGTATACATTCCCATAAAGAGGTTAAGGGCAATATCATGATTGAGAGGAATATTCATCTCTTTAAACAAATCATGGAGAAGCTCTGCTGTTGATGAGTATGAAGGATCTACACAATTTATCTTCCCATATTTTGTATTTGTAATATGGTGATCGATGACGATAGTCTGTAAACTATCTGGCAATGTAAAAGGATTCCTTGAAACCATATCAAGTGACCCGCTATCCTGCATAATGAAAAGATCAAATTGAGAAAAATCAGTTTGAGGAACAGATTGAGGAACAATACTCTCAATACCAGGGAAATGAAATTCTTTTGATATAGGACTATCACCTTGAATAACAGTAACTTTCTTTCCAAGTCCTTCAAGTGCAAACTTCATAGCAAGAGCAGATCCCACACTGTCAGGATCGGCATGAGGGTGACAATGAAGAAGTATTGAATGTGATGAATCGATTGCTGAGCGAATAAGGGGGGCGTATTCTTGTATGATGGTTTTCATACTACCTAGTATACACTAGGCTCGCTTACCTTTCACATAACAAATACCAAGAAATATCGAAGTTGAGATAATGAAAGGGACAGAAAATGATATGAGGAAATCAGAGAGAGAATGAGATTGAGAACTGAGATTGTAAGCTGTAGGGATAATAATACCAATATATACACATGAGACAAGCCATCCCTGCCATGATATAGGCTTCCACACCAAACTCAATTTCTCACTACGAAACCATAGGGATGATTCATGTTCCCCTTTTCTTGAAAGACGTTTCCACCCCTTCTTGTACACGAGGAAATATAGATAGATAACAATAAGAAATACAACATTGGGTAAGAATATATATGGTTCTGACCATGGTATGCCATCAATATGGAAATCTGAGAGAGGCCAGAGAAATGGTGTCGGGAAGAAATCTGTTGAGTGGAGAGGGATATCAAATATGATATGAAGAGGCCATGCAAACATCTCATAGAGAGGCTTCTTGCGGAGTATCCATACAAGAAGAAAAACAAGTGCAAAAATAATGAGACTATGGGTATATGAATATGCTAGATATACAAAAGAAGGAAATGCATCAGGGCTCGGTGTACTTCCTGTTGCCCAGTGAGGATAGGTAAAGACACCAATCCATGAACCAGCAAGAAATGGAACGAAAGCAAGAAAATCAGGCATAATACCGAAAAGAAAAGACATCCAGAAACTTGCCCTATTCTTTCTCCCGAAAGTAGCAGCACCCCATAACCCATGTGAAAGTATGTCCATGAATATTATTTAAAAATAATAGGAACCTCCACCGACTCATCATTCTCAGGTAAACCAGAAGGATTGTCTTTTATAAATATCAACACACCCTTAGCATCAGGAATTTGCTTTTGATATTGTAATGTACCAACAAAAGAAACATAATCCTGTGTCATCCATTCACCCTGGGCTGTAACATGACTCTCAGCCAAAACAGTTCCATAAGCATCTTTCAAAACGACAGGGAAACTCCCTTCAAAAAACCATGATCCACGAGCACGTCCAGCGATAGCAACTGGAGATGATATTACCGAATTTTTTATCGGAGATATCACCACAACATCAGCGGTATCATTTGATGATTGAATACTTTTTACAACAAGAAAAGTCCCGAGTGCAAGAAATGCACCAGAACCACAGATAATCAGTAACCAGAGAAGCATTTTCTTCATATTTTCAGTATATCACACTAACGTAAACTATCGAGAATATCTCGTATATCCATTGACGCAACATTCACCACCGTATCAGCACCTCCGTAATATATATGTAATCTACCCTTACGTATCACTGCCCCACATGGAAATACAACATTTGGGATAATTCCCTCACGTTCATACGGCATTTCAGGTTCAAAGAGTGGATATGTACTACGAGCAATTACTTTCTCAATATTTTTCAAATCAAGAAGAGCAGCACCAACACGATAGTGACCATCTTCACCGATACCGTGATAGAGCATAAGCCATCCTTGTTTTAACTTAAATGGTGGCATGGCACCCCCCACCTTCTTGCTATCCCACATTCCTCGTCGAGGAGATAGTATATTGATATTCTTAAATGCATTCCTGTTCTTGAACTCAAGTGTCGGTGAGTAATCAAAACACACACAATGATTAACCCGGTGGATCAATACATAGTTACCTTTAATTTTTTCTGGGAACAGCATTCCATCCTTGTCATCAACTCCATCAGCACTAATTTTTGTTGGCAAACTCCATGTCCATAGTCCTGAGATGAAATCTTTCTTCGAAATCGATGTGAGGGCAATACATGGAAGATCAGTTCCGTTGTATGCAGTATATGTCATGAAAATAGTATCTCCGATCAATGTAATACGAGGATCTTCACAACCAGAATTTCCTCCAGGAACATTCTTTGCTTCGAAAGGTAGACGTGGAACATATGCAGGGGTAATATCACGGACTCGAACACGCTTCATGTCATATGACTGTGCATACCCTACGACAGACGTATTGTCCCGAGACATTGCTCGATAGAGGATATGTGTTGTAGCACCAAATGCAATTGCAGCTGGATTAAATACTGCATATGATTCCCACTCATGATCTGGTCGTGGAAGAAGAAGGGGTTGTTTAAAATCTCTTGAAAATGTTCTTCGCTCATAGAGAGCCTCAAGTTCCCCCGGCATTGATCCAAAGAATTTCATTGAAGAAAGAAGACCCTTAAGAGATATATGAGCTTGAGCAACCACTGTATCAGCACCTCCATAATATACCGTCAACTTGTCACCCTTTAACTCTGCTCCCGACGGAAATGTTATATCATGAACATTCCCCTCTTTTTCATATTTTTCTTCAGGGACAAGGAAGTGACCTCGTGTTTGTGCAATAATCTTCTGAGGATTTTTGAGATCAAGAAGAACTGCTTGAATACCGAAAATTTTTGAATCAGAGAAATAGTTTTGAATATGAGAATATATGAGTAGCCATCCATACTCTGTTTTCAATGGAGGTGCCCCTACCTCAACCTGTTCTCCTGAATTACAAGGAATTTGTATTCTGTTGTTTTCGATAGTATCATTCCATTTCTTCCAATATCCCTCATTCCACATATCCTCCAATGCATCAAATTTTGCAATTGATATTTTAGAAATTTTTCCATCATCAGTATATGGAGCAAACAATGCAACATAGCGACCTTGAATTTTTTCAGGGAACAATGACATGGCCTTTGCATTGAAAGGTGTAACGAGATGACGTTCTTGTATATGATTAAGATCTTTTGTAAGGGCAACTGCAACTCGAATATGATCACCTCGAAATGGGTATGATCCGAGAGCTGTGTAGAAAATATAGTTCATACCCTCTATACGCGACACACGGGGATCTTCACATCCAAATCTTTCCCACTCTTCTTCTGGAACAATGAAAGGACGATGACCACGTATACCACGTTCTGTCTCTTCTGCACGCGCAATGATAGACATACTGAAGTGAGAAGATTCAAAACGTTTTGGACGAGACATTGCTCGATAGAAAAGGAACTTTTTAGTTCCCTGTCGAGCAGGAGAACAATTGAAAGTACCATATGCCTTCCATTCAATTCCTGTATCAGGAACTATAATCGGATTTTTGTTTGAGCGTGAAAGTGAGAACATATACTATATTCGATTAATAATTGACTGATTAAGCGACACCGGAGTATCTTTTATAAGTTTCTCCATAAAGACGTCAAAGGGCGCAGAAGCTACACAAACATGACGATCACCACCTCCATAATATATGAAAAGTGTATTGTCTTTAACTACAGCACCGCATGCATAGACGACACCAAACTTGTATTCATTTTCATACCACTGATCAGGACAGAGCACTGGAGCCTTCGCACGTGCAATTATCTTCTCCGGATTATCAAGATCAAGTAGCAGAGCACCTAATTTGTATCCAATATGAGGTTCTTCTTTGTCCATGGCATGATAGAAAACAAGCCATCCCTTGTCGGTCTTAAGGGGAGGAGGACCAGCTCCCCGCACCCATGTATCCCATGAATCTCGTGGTACCTTTGTTCCAAATGCACTTCGTATCTTCTTTTTTCCTTTTTCAAAATCACCAAAAGAATCAAAGTAATCAATTTGAACACGTGGGTTAATACTATGAATCACCGCAAATTTTCCATTGATCTTCTCAGGAAACAAAACCCAGTTCTTATGAATCTCATGAGGAGGAGATATGAATACTGGACTCGACCAATTCCATTTCTTCTTCTTAAAATCTTTTTCATCAATTGAGATGGCACAGATACGTATGAAATCCCAACCATCAAAAGCATTGAATGTTACATAAATTTTTCCATCAATAGATACTGCGCGTGGGTCTTCTGCACCTCCCCAACTACCACCCGATATACTTGTATTCATATGTTGAGAACGCGTTGGAACTTGTACAGCCATACGTGGATTTTTCATTGCATAGATAGGGTATGGGAGTGATCCTTTGAAATTAAATCCATCAACACTGCTATCATATCCAATTCTCGATATACCATCAGAACCCATAGCTCGATAGAGAAGATGGATAGTCTTACCATCATAGAGAGCGGCAGGATTGCATACAGATTCATTCTCCCATGAATGATGTGGGTGTGGTTCCTTGATTGGATTGTCCTCATGTTTTGTCATGATGGTACCTACACCACGATATATTTCTACAATAGAGCTTAGATTATCAATCTTTGCAATGATGAGATCATAGGGGGTTGACCAGAAGACGTAGAGAATGGTTCCGATAGATACAGAACCTATGAGAGTACATGACACATCACGGGGGAATAGCATTTCACTTTTCCACATAGGCTCACGAGAACGACTACGGATACGACGTGGATTTTCATAATCAAAAAGGATACTTCCAATACACAAACTATATACATCATCTTTGTATTCCTTTGTCTCATAGAGAAGGAGAGTTCCCTCTTTATGAGGCATAGTTTGAATGAGATTGAGAGATCCTTCATCAAAAAAACCATATCGTGAAGTTGCAAGAAGATGATCGTCATCGCTCCACAGCTTCATATCTCTTGATGTTAGACATCGTATGAATGCCCCACCGTGGTAGATAACTCTCTCTTTCTTAATTGTCATATCAGAAACAAGAACAGCAGGAGCCTTCATAGCTTCCATTTCTGATACAACCTCCCATGTATATAAGTCTTTTGATTGAGCAACACAGAGATATGATTGAGATTCAAAGGTGCGTATATAGGTAGCTATATAGAGCTTTGCATATGAAAAACGAAAATGTGAACATTCATGAGCTCCGTGAGATACTCTCCCCTTCATAAAACGGACTCTCTTGGTATCAGTTTCGAATGAGACTCCATCATCACTCCATGAGAAATAGAAATAACCTTTTGAGTCCTTGGAATAGTAGCCCAAAAGTCCAATTGATTCATTTCGTGAAAGTACACCAACAGGTACAAGATGATCTTTAAGCTCTGCCATATCGATCACTAATTCGCATAATATCATTCTCATCAAATTCTCCAAATGCAATTTCGAGAAATTGAACCTCATCATTAATACTTGAAATTTGATGGAGAGTTCTTTCAGGAATTTCAAACTCATCTCCAGACACAGCATCTATCTCTGTATCACCAAGTACTATATGTGGTCGACCTTTTAATATTCTCCAGAACTCTCGACGCTTTTCATGAGACTGTAAAGACAGACCCTCTCCAGGCTTAATTGTAATTATCTTTACCGTTGTTTGTTCATTATGTGTATAGCGAACAAAATTACCCCAGGGTCTCTCTTCGAGTAGTTTTTTCATACTCTTGTAGTATACCACGGAGAGATTCAAGGGTTTCCTGTGGATTATGCACATGAACATACGGATACCCGAACTCTTCTACAATATAGTCATTTCCTCCAGGGAAGATGGCATCTCCATAGTACAGTACATTTGATTGATTGAGGGAGAGTAATTTCAAATACATAGTAAGTGCATAATGTTTGTTAGTTCCCTTCTTCGTGATATCAACTGAAGTTGCTCCACCCATTTTAATATCGAAATCAGGTAAGAGAGGTTGCATATATGAAAGCATATCTCTTCTCTTGTTCTGATCAGGATCCCATGCGGTTTTTGCCTCAAGTGATGCATGCTGTCCAAGACATGAGAGAGTAATCTGAGCTCCCCGATCTTCTATGAGAGGACCAAAACCATCAATTTCATGAAGTCCGAAGATATGGATAACTTCTCCTAAAACCGACATGATTTTTGTCTTTTGAATATCAGAAAGATTCTCTTCATAATGAGCAACCCATCCACCATGTCTGAATACATAGAGAGATGCTCCATTTTCAGGAAAGAGGTATAGATTTTTAAATTGATCTTCAGAAGCAGGAATATGTTGAATGCACTGGGACATAAACTGATTCTTTGATGCCCCCGATACTATCGCCAAAGGCATATACGTAAGAAGTGAAGCAAGTACACTTCCCATTTCTTCCGTCATATCATTCTTGCTCTCTGCAAGAGTCCCATCAAGATCGAAAGCTAATGCCTTATGAATATCTTTAGAAAAATTAGTGTTCATCGGTTTTCAAATCAAGACACACGGAATTAAGACAATATCGTTTACCTGTTTTTGTAGGTCCATCATCAAAAACATGTCCGAGATGAGAGTTACACTGGGCACATATAATTTCAACCCTATGCATTCCATGACTAATGTCCTCGTTCATTTTGACAGCGCCTGGTAAAGCTTGATCGAAACTTGGCCAACCTGTACCTGAATCAAATTTAGCTTGAGAAGAGAAGAGTTTGTTGCCACAGACAACACAGGTATATATACCATCTTTGTTTTCATGAATATATTTACCAGAGAAAGGTGCTTCAGTACCTTTCTCTCGAAGCACCTTGTACTGTTCTGGGGTTAATTTCTTCTTTAATTCATCTTCATTCATGAGATAAGTATATCATCGATATTCTTCCTTGAGTAACTGGGCATAGTGTCTCTGTACTTTTTCAAGCTTAGGTTGTATCACGAGCTGACAATATGGAGCAGTTTTGTTTCGCGCGTAATAATCTTCATGATAGTTTTCAGCCATATATAATGTGGTGAGAGGAGTAACCTCAGTTACAATATGATCTCCATCGTGAGATGAATTTTCAAGATCTTGAATAAATTCATGAGCCTCTTTCTCTTGAGTGGGTGTGGTGAAAAAAATCGATGATCGATATTGAGTCCCTATATCATTTCCCTGTCGATTGAGAGTGGTTGGATCATGGGATGCAAAGAAAATAGTGAGGAGAGTTTTGTACGAAACAATATCCTCATCATATTCAATATAGACAACTTCTGCATGACCAGTAGTTCCGGTACAGATCTGTTCATATGTTGGATTCGCTACTGTACCCCCAGCATAGCCAGGAAGTACCACAGAAACACCAGAGAGCATCTTGAACACAGCTTCAGTACACCAGAAACAACCTCCACCAAATATAGCTTTTTGTATATGAGACATGGATATAGTATACCCTAATGTTTATGAGATAGATGCTCGAGTGCGTTTTGCTCATTTCTAATATCATCCTCTGACCCAGAACCCTTGATGCGGACCACCATCAATACCGCAAGAAGAGTAGTGATTGGAACGGCAAGAACAAGACCAATGCTTCCAATGAGGGTTCGTATAATTTCTGCTGCAAAGATCTCCCTGTTTATAACCACAGAAAGAGAACTCTCAGAGAGAGAAAAGAGGAGAAGTAGGGGAAGTGATGCCCCAACATATGCAATAGCAAGAGTATTTACTAATGCCCCAATATGTTCACGCCCCATACGTAATGCTCGTGTATATATCTTTCTACGTGATACATGAGGTGCGATTCGATGTAATTCCTCAACAGAGATTGATTGACCAATAGCAACATCATACAATACCCCAAGTAACCCGATCATAATTCCACTTAATAATATCCCCGCTATATCAAGAGTCCCACGCGTATTTAGATTAAGATACACCGCCTCATCAGACTCAAAGCCCGTAAGATGAGAAGAGTGGACAGCCCAGTAGGCCATAAGTCCTGTAAAGACAACAGTTACAATCATACCGAGAACAGCAGAAGTTGTTGTCTTGTTAAAACCGTGAGTAATATATGAACCAACAACGATAATAAGCGCAGATACACCAATACTTACAAGAATAGGAGAATATCCATGAAGAATACTTGGAATGAGAACATAGAGAATGAGAAAAAAACTTCCAAGGAGACTTAGAAGTCCCCTAATACCTTGAACACCTCCGATAGCGAGGACAACTATCACAAAAATAACCGAAAAGAATATGAGAGATGGGATACGATATGAGTCTGATACTGTATAACTTTCTTTCCCATCATGTCCACTTACAACACGATTAAGGAGAAATGTGTCTCCTACCTCAAGCCTAAGATAATCATCACTCACATCAATCGTATCACCCTCTTGATCACCCTCTAAGATCTTAACCTTCAAGGATTGGAAAGTACTTGTAACATCAGTCCCTGGAACTTGCTTTTGTTCTTCGTGCAAAACCTCGATGACACGAGCTTTTACAGTTGTAATCGTATCCTGAAGAAGAATTGGTTCTTGAGCATAAACAGGAGAACAGAGAATGAGAAATAATATTATATATTTATACATAAAAAAATATATCCTCATAGTACTGTACCTGAGGATATATTTCAATCTTAACCTATTCAACAAATGTAAGCGCCTTACCTTTCTTGTTTGCACGGCCAGTTCGACCAATGCGATGCACATAGTCATCATATGTAGCAGGAATATCAAAGTTAATCACATGACTTACATCAGGAATATCAAGACCTCGAGCCGCAACATCAGTTGCAACAAGAATCTGAACTTGATTTTCCTTAAAGCCCTTGAGAGCACGCTGACGTTGACCATGATTTTTGTCCCCATGGATTGACTCTGCCTTAAATCCTTTTTCAATCAATGCTCGTGAAAGTTTTTCAACTCCGTGCTTTGTCCTACCGAAGATAATTACTTTCTGAAAATCTTCCTTAGAAAGAAGTTCTCGAAGTACATCAATCTTGTTCATTCCCCGAGCAACACGAACAATATCTTGTTCAATATTCTTTGAGGTATCTCGAGTCTTTACTGAAATACGAACTGGCTCATGTAAAAATTCACCGATCAATCGCTCAATTTCAGGAGAAAGAGTTGCTGAGAAAAAGAGAGTATGACGTGGTTTAGGCATACCAGCCATAAGGAAACGCATGTCATTCACAAATCCCATATCAAGCATTCGATCAGCTTCGTCAAGTACAATAGTTTGAAATTGATTGAGAGAGATAGCTTTACGTTCTATGAGGTCTTTCAATCGTCCAGGGGTACCGATGATAAATTCATTAACATAACGAAGTTCTGAAAGTTGTTTACCAATATAGGCACCACCCACACAACATACTGAGAATATTTTCATACCTCGAGTAAAGCCTTTGAGTTCTTCTTGAATCTGGATGGCAAGTTCACGAGTTGGAACAACGATGAGTATTCTTTGCTTTCGATCTTTTAACACCTTGTCGATTAAAGGTATGAGAAATGCAGCAGTTTTACCTGTCCCTGTATTTGCAATACCAACAATATCCTCACCTTTTAAAACATGAGGAATTGATCGATCTTGAATGGGAGTTGGGAGTTTGTATCCCTTAGCGATAATACCCGCTTTCAATACTTCATCGATATGAAAATCAGCGAAGGTGTGTTCTGGGGTAAAGTGCTCAACCTCTTCAGTGATAACTGCTTTGTTAATGAAGCGAGCGTGTTCAATATATTGTCCCTGAGGGGCACGATTACGAGTTCTCTGTTGTGGTTTGCTAAAGTTTCGAGGTCCTTTACTAAAGTGAGGTCGTCCGCCAAATCGTTTCTGTGGCCCTGAGTATGATGTTTTCTTGTGCATAAATGTCATATAAATATATATTATGTTGTAATATATGTCAAGGTTATGCATAATTTCAATGGCAGATTCTAACTTTTAAAGATATACTTATGAATGGAAAGCTCCTAAACAACGAAATCAGCACCTTACTTATGAACTCCTTCTATATCCTTCTCATTGTTGGTTTTTTAAGCGGTATTGTTTTTTCTTCTTTCTTCGAATGGACACTCCACCGCTTCTTTATGCATCGAATCACCCTTAAGTGGAGATACCCCTTTCAAGCACACGCTGTGGTTCATCATGGAATTTTCCGTGCTGATCACACATACCACCTCATTAATGAAAACGACAAGAAAACAATTCCTATGGCATGGTGGAACGGCCCTGTCATTGTAATTACTTGTCAGATTCCTTTTCTCATAACAGCGATCATCCTCGAGAAATGGGCGCTCATATGTGGTTCAGCTATTGCATGTTCCTTGTATTTTGCAACGTATGAGTACCTACACTGGTGTATGCATCTTCCGAAGCAAAGAAGACTTGAAAAAGGTTGGTGGTTCCAGAAACTAAATGGGCACCATCTTCTTCATCATCGTTATATGCACAAAAATTTTAATGTAGTATTACCACTAGCAGACATGCTTCTGGGAACACTTCTACTACGTTCAAAAATAATATTTGCACAGGCACGCGGCCCATCTGTTCCGGATGTCCAGCCACGTTCCTAAACTCAACAACCGCTGATACTATCAGCGGTTGTTTAACATATGAAATATTTCTATTTCCCTTGATTATACAACTGTAGCACTTCACTTGCTGAAAGAGCTCTACTATAAATACGTGCATCATCAAGGAGCCCACCACCCGTATACGACTGACTACAACTTGATCCATTCCACGTACCACCGAAGCATATACTATCTGACCTGTCCTTTATCGTCCCCGTTAGAGATGGTGGGGTTGAATCAGCAAGAACGCCATCAACATAAAGACGGAGATCTGTTCCGTTGTACACACTAACAAGATGATGCCAATTGGTATCTGCAAACGTAGCATCACTTATCGCATCAACACACGTAGAAGCACTGCACATCTCTGCCCAAAAATTTTCAAAGCCATTTCGTGCAAGAAACCAAGTATCAAAACCCCCTCTAGTTTTTGAGAAAAACGTAATCGCAGATGTATCAGCAACCGCTGGCTTAACCCAAACTGAAGTAGTTAAGACACTTACGTTATCAGCATTTGTCATATCCCCCGCAACCATAGTGTCATCGGTTGCATCAAATCTCAACGCTTGACCGAGTTTACCTGAGGTATAGAAGGTAGAAGTTGAGATATTTGAAGGTCTACCGTAGAAAGCTGAGGTTGTTGCTAAATTTACAGCCACGCCATTCACCATATCTTTTCCATCGAACGTCCACCACCCTATAATTCCTGAAGTTACTGAATTTTTTGCAACAACACTCTGTTTGGTTCCTCCCCCTTGATTGTAAAGCTGGAGAACTTCACTTGCTGAGAGGGCTCGACTATAAATGCGAACATCATCAATCGTTCCAGACCATGAATTCCCAATCTTTATGGTATGTGTACTATTCTGAGTGAGAGAAGAGAGGGATCCGGTAACACCGCCTTGCACACCATTTACATATACCTTAACAATACTTGAAACAGAATCATATACTCCGACAATATGGTACCAATTTTTCCCAGACCCAATTGGTATACCACTTGCATACGAAGCGATAGCTGTATCTGCTCCTCCACAACTAGTACCAGAAGAACCAACTACACAAAAACTAACACTTTCGTTCTGCTCCCAATACATTTCGAAAGTATCTGAACCTGATCCAGTTTTACTAATAATCATATCACTTCCAGAAACATTTTCTGTTTCTGTACTTTTGACCCATGCAGATACTGTTAAAGCAGTTTTTCCTTCAACCCCACTCAAATCACCAACATCAACATAGTCATCGATGGCATCAAATCTAAACCCTTGTCCAATTTTCCCTGTGGTATAGAAAGTGGAGGTTGAAATACTAATCAAACGACCATGATTCGCGTTGCCTGACACATCATTCGCTCTCCCATTAACCACATCCTTCCCATCAAAAGTCCACCAACCCACAAGACCTGAGGTAAGAGAATTTTTTGCAACAACATTCTGTTTGTTTCCTCCTCCCTGATTGTAAAGCTGAAGAACTTCACTTGCTGAGAGTGCTCGATTGTAAATACGTATATCATCTATAATTCCAGCAAATCTTGATTGACTACAAGTACCACTCGAGTCACCATTTATAGCACCAATGCAGATGGGATATGAGAGTGCTGTCTGTACAGCACCAGTTTGAGCAACAGGAGTTCCAGCAACTGCATTTACATAGAGTGTTACAGTTGAACCATTATATACTCCCGTTACGAATTGCCAATTAGTATTGTTATGCGCACTTGGTCCATTTGCAGTAACCACAGCTGCGCTTGAATTTGCAAGGTTCATAGACCAAGTTCCAGCACCAGATCTCTGAAAGTCCCATGAACCAGCTGTTGCAGCAGCAAATCGCCCCTTTGATATGGGAATACCTGGATTAGTACTTGCATTTGACTTAATCCAAAAAGAAACAGTGAGGACAGATTGACCATCAGTAAATATACCTGGTTTTATAAAGTCATCAGTTCCATCTAATTTTATCCCCTGCCCCACCTTTCCTGATACATAGAAAGTTGATGTTGAAATATTTGAAACAACACCATTATTCCCATTACCCGACACATCATTTACCCTCCCGTTTGTTATATCCTTACCATCAAATGTATACCATCCTACAAGACCTGAGGTGAGAGATTTTTTTGGAGTAAACAAACTAAAAGCTTGGACTGACTGAGTGACCAAGAAAAAAGCGAGGAGGATGAAAACTATATGATATATTCGTATTTTCATATATACCCCTATTATACCCTCTCACCCAGTATCAAACTATGGGGAGAACTAGTTACCGATGAGACCCACCACCCCACCCCATATTCTCATCCATGTTGTAGTAATGAGAGAGATTGATGTCTGATATACATGCTGTATATATGCAGTAATCTGTTCCCACATAGTTGGCACAACGAAGGTTGGGAATGGTTCAGAGTCTTCAGGTGTGATGTTGTCATCGGGAATATTAATTGAAGGAGTTCCTACGGTAGTCTTTGGAGATGTTTGTGACTTTACATAGGGGTTTGTTGTGACGGTCTTCTGTGTCTTTG
>JACCDZ010205138.1_pt1 | contig 40457 bp, 38 predicted proteins | sample 7449551 | NCBI WGS metagenome assembly JACCDZ01 (sample SAMN15323452, study PRJNA562643) | freshwater metagenome | isolation source: river surface water | place: USA:Blue River Watershed | collected 2017-08-18
CGGCCGTCAGCAGAATTACCAGCGAGTAGCCCTTGCTGCCGTCGGGCAATCTGGTGGTGAGGAGTCCTAAGGCCTTGATGGCAATGGTCTCAGCCAGCTCCAGTTGCAGCATGCCGCTGTATTCGGCGCGTTGCGGATCGAAGCCCAGGAAGCCACCGCCGGTGACGCCCGCCGCCGCGATCGCCAACCCGAGGCCCGTCGGCGGTTTGAAGCGTGGCGACAAGCCGAACGGGCCGAGGTTGCCTTCGCGGAAGGAGACAGCGGTCGTGATGCCGATCCGTTCGACAGTGGCCGTCACAGGGCCCAGCGTCAAGCGCCCGCTGATGCTCAGTTCCGCATCGAGTCCTTCTTCGCGCACGTCGATGCCGACATGGGCGGCATCCAACTTCACGGGGCCGACGGCCTGTTGCAACGGGAGCGACACGTGAAGTCCGCCGCTGCCGGAAAACGACAGTCCGTCTCTGCTGCTCCAGCGCAACGTGAGGTCGAACGGGGCCTGGACCGACTCGCGCCCGACCGTGCCTTGGATGAAACTGTCTGCCTCTGCGAGCGAGAGGTCGAAGCGGAGCCCCAGCAGCGCAAGTTCTAGGAACGTCTCCATGCTGGTGGCAGAGGAGGCATCGATACCGCCTGCCAGGGCGAACTGTTGATACCGTAAAGCCGAACCTCCGGGCAGGCGGACCAGAGACTTGAGTTCGCCGGTCGGTTGCCCATGTCGCAATCCCAACGTGAGGCGCCCGCTGACTGCGTCACCCAGCCCGGCGCCTTTACGCAGGGTGAGGTCACGATGGGGGCGCAGAATCACGGCCAATCGCTTGAGGACCTCCACGTTGCCGGACCATTCGAGACGGGTATCGTCCAGGCGATGAAACGGCACGGCGCCTTCCGCGCGACCTTGAACGATGGGCGCAAGGCCGAGACCGGCATCACTGGCGCCTGCCGACGTGGGCGCCACGCCGAACAGCGAGAGTCCCAGTCGTACACCGAAGGGTGTGCCTCGTTCTTCGTGCAGAAACGTGATGAGCTGAGATGCCGGATTGATATTCGGTCCGTTGCGCCCCATCCAGACCTCTTCGGCCTGGGGACTCAGGGGCTGGATACGACTCCGCAGGCCGAGCGGTTGGAGCAGCTGGCTGAGCCGATTGAGAAAGAGGCTGGATTCAAAACTCGGCGTATCCCAGCCATAGGCTTCGGTGAAGAGCCGGTGTGGTTCTGTCGCCAGCACCTTGAAGAGGTGATAGTTCACCGTGGCGCGCACGTGTTCGACTTGGAACGTCGCCGGATCGGCGGCGTAGTAGGGGTAGTCGATGACATTCACGAGATGGAGGACGGCGTAACTCAGCGGCGAGGCCTGCGCCAGGTAGTTCGTCGCCAGAAAATCGAACAGGCGCCTTGGGAGCTGCTTATGGATCTGCGTCCGGTCTACGTAGTTGCCGAAGGACGACAGTCTTCCTGGAAGAGTGTCCGCCAACTCATGAATCTGCCGCGTGAGCGCGCCGATGGCCAAGGCGAGGTCGGCGATGCGGCCTGCCATGGTCACCTCGTCGTTCCATTCGGCGTCGGAGGCGCCGATGACGGAGTCGAGCTTCGTGAAGAAATCGCCGAGGTCGAGGGCAGCCAAGCCGATGTCGTTGAGGCCGGGCGGCAGATCCCAGCCCAACAACTTCAGGAACGCGCGTGCCTCCTCGATATCGCCGTGAACGATGTCGAGGTACGACAGGAGCCGCCCGATCCCAGCGGTGGCGTTCTGGACTAAATGATCGGCCATGGGAGCAGGCTTTTTTTATCGTCAACTTTGCAGTTGCTGAAATCGAATTTCTGCGCCTTGCTGCGCAACGTTGAGGTGCGGATCTTGAGCGCAGCCAGATAATCCTTGGGGTCGGTCTCCGGTTTCCAGGGCAACAGATGCGGCGCATGGTCGGCCGGCGGCGCCAGGTCGTTCTTGATCGCATCGACATGGTGTGTGGCGGCGGCTTCCCACTCCGCAACCCAATTGAGAGCGGCCGGGCCAGCCGGCAAGGTTTTGAGATTGTTCGGCAGCGAAGCCATCCCCAAATGTTCCTGCCAGAGTGCGTGGCGTAGGGCGCGCACCACGCCGTTTTCCGGCAGGCCGGCGATGCCGTTGTAGATGACTAGGTTCAGCTCCACGCTCCGCGACGGCTGGCGCGAGCGGCTGGGCAAGGCATGTTGCGCCGTGCGTGTATACATGTCTTTGACGAGCTGTGGAATGTCGGCCACGTCGCCGAGTGTCTCTCTGATGGTTTCCAGCGTTTCCTTGAAGTCGAAAATGAGTTTGTACGCGACGAAGAGCAGGATGAGGAGTGTCTTGAGGTCGAACAAGATCTGTTTGAAGACAAAGAAGAACAGGTACCAGAACAGTTCCCAGAGAAATTTGCCGGGATCGTTCGTCAGTTTCGCCTTGTCGATGAGCCGGTCGAGCAGGGCGCCGCCCACGATCAAGCCGATCTCGTGGTAGTTGAGGGAGGTGCCGTCGAGGTTCGCGCTGCCCACGGTGGCCCACACGTCGTCGATGATGGCCAATTTACTGTGGACGTACACCGGCATCACGTCGTAGTGCCGCGGATTCCCTGCGCCGCCGCTGCCCGGTTTTTCCGATCGGCTCCAGAGGGTGTACGCGCTCAAATGATGCCCGCCCGCGGTGGCGGCGCTGCGCAACTGGTTGACGTTGTCGATCTGCCGATCAGGATAGCCGGGCAAGTCGGGGCGGAGATTGAGGACCAGTATGATCTCCAGGCGCGGCTTCGTCTGGTCTTTCATCCTCGCGATGAGCGCGTCCACGATTTCGGGAGAAGTAAAATATTGGTTTTCGATATAGATGTAGCGTTGGGCATTGGCGATGGCGCGTTCGTAGGCTTCGAGAATGCCGGTTTCACCGTAGGGCAGGTCTTCATCGCTGGGATTGACCCGCTTGATCGAACCGCCCGGCAGGGTGCGCAGGACTTGGACTGAGGCCACATCGCCGTCTGGGGTGGTCGGCAAATCGGGAAAAGTTTTTGGCGGAGGGATGAGCATCGGTTTCCCGGTGGCATTCCACACGCTCGCGAAGGTCTTCTCGATGTGGGCGACCGCCGGGCCGCTGAGGTCGGTATTGACGTCGTGCATGAGCGAGCCCTTGTGGCGCGCGTCGCGAATCGCATGGCGTGAATCGCTGAAGTAATACTGCTTGAGCGGCGACCCCATAAGAATGGCGCGGCGTCCGTCCACCACGATGGCCTTGGCATGCAACAGCGCGAAGCCTTTGTTGAACGCGTTGGTGCTGACTCCCGGGGTCTGCTTGAAGAACTCCGCCACTTCCGTCACGGTATCTTCTGCGGACAGCGGCAGGTTCGTGACCAGAATGTTCACCGGTTTGCCGCTCTTATTCTTGAGTACCTCTTCCAGTGAGGTCTCCGCCGCCTGCTTGCACCCGGTGGAGGGAGGATTCAACGGGTCGAAGCTGTTTTTGAATTTGCTGAGGAAGCCATTGTTCACGTCGAAAAACAGCGTCATCAGGTTGATGGACTCGCTGGCTGCGCTGGCGGCGTCGGTCACCTCGGGAAACATCGCAGCGCCGTCGATCAGGTGCGTGATGCGGTTGTGGTGAAAGAGCGCGACCGGGGCGCCCACGGCCGGGTTTAACGTCGTGTGGGTGACGAGCCAACCCTCGATGTTGTTGCGGTGGATGGTGATGGTGCCGACCTCGTGGGTGGATGCTGTGACATCTTCCGCCTCCGGCGTTTCGTGCAGCAGGCGGGTGCCGAAGAGCGCCGGGTCTGCGTGGGGTGGGCCGAGCACTTGAACGACGAGGTCGGGATTCCGGTCGGCTTTCCAGGTGCGATAAACGTCGGGAGAGTAGGAGAGGGTGAATCGGCCGTCGCCGTCGGTTTTGACGGCGCCCAGGACATCGTCTTCGTTGAAGAACGGATCGAAGTCGATGCCGCGGACGGTCAGGCCGGCAATGCCCGCCCCTTGCTCATCGATGACACGTCCGTGGATAGCAGTGTTGGCCATAGGTGACGTCAGGTGACCGAAACCTACGCCGCTCGCATGAGCCTGTCAACCGACCATGCACGTCAGAATACGTGTATTCATGTGGATGGATGCGCTGTATGTCAGATTGAGGCAACGGTGTGATCTGTGGAAGTCGGGCTGCTCACTCGGAGTGAGCAGCCCGATCGAGGCGGTACAAGGATGGCGATGCCTTACTTGGCCGGGGAAGGCAGTCCGTAACCTTTCGCCCAGGCCAAATCGACGATCCGCTGAGTCGATTGCGCGGCGGGTACCTGTTGGTCGAAGAGCATGGGATATGACTTTATCAGGCTGGTCTGAAACTCGGTCCACTGGTCTCCGGAGACGCCTGTGAGGCTGGCCAACGACGCAAGATATTCGCCCTGGCCGCGGGCGATATCCGTACGAAGATTGTCGTGCGTGTGCTTTGCGAAGACGGTCGCTCGTTGTTTAGCTCTGAGCAGAGGGCCGTCAGCTAATGCGCCCGGTGTGGTGCTGGATGTGAACTCAGTCGTGGGATCAAGAAATTCTTGAGTCGCGCCGGAGGTGCCGTTGGTGAGGTCAGTCGTTGCGTCGAACGGCGCCTTCGTCAACTCGACCGTGGCATTCGTCATGCAGCCGGTCAAGGTCAGAAGCAAACCGGCTGTCAGTGGGAAACGTTTGGTCATCATAGGAGGCCTCCTGGATTCGTGCGATGTGTACACAAATGAAGTACCACATCGAACGCCAGGGCCGACCCTAGGAAGGGCCCTAGTTGGGGAACAATTCGGGTATGGCTTGCGAATCACGAGCCCGCCCTCACGCCGCAGCAACAACTACATCCGTAGACAACCAAACCGAGGCCGCGCATGCGCCACATCACGAATCCGAAGTTGGATCGCCGGTTGATCCTTCGCTCCACTTCGTGGATACCAGGAGGTGAAACCAAACTGCGCTACGCTACAGGCCCGCACACAACCCACCAAGAAGGTGTCCCAGAACCGATGGGCCAGTTCCCGGCGGCGGGAGGGCCTTAGACTCTTTTCGCAAGGCTTCCGACAGCATGTGCGTATCGAGCGAGAGATCGGCGACCAGTCGTTTGAGCCGAGCGTTCTCCTCTTCCAGCTGCCGCAGCCGGCGGAGTTCGCTCATGCCCAGGTGCGCGAACTACTTTTTCCAGGTGTAGAAGGTGGCTTCGCTGACGTAGAGCTGTCGGTAGAGATCCTCGACCGGGGTCCCACTCTCGGCTTGCCGGAAGGCATGGACGATCTGCTCTTCGGAGAATCGTGACCGCTTCATCGAGCGACTCCTTTCGTCGAGAATCGCCGAAGCCGGTATCGTACTCTAGCTTAGAAGTGCTGTCGTTTTCCGGGGGGCGTCAGTTCGGCGAAGAGGTGTGCGTGCGCCGCGCCCGGATGTTTACCAGACAGCTACTTCCGCTTTTTCAGGGGCGCCGGTGGAGTGGGAATATCGAGCGATCGGACAGGCGCTCGTGAGCCCGATTCTTTCATCCAGCGAAGGTCTGCTTCGCACGCTGCACGACTTGGGTACGCCAGCGGAACGTTTCTTCTCGATCAAACGCGCCCACGCTGGTGCGGCGATTCCACCCGGCGGGTGGACGGGCTGGGAGGGGGTCATTCCTGAAGACTTCGGGTGGGTCGTGATGATCTCGCGCACGCCATTCATGCTGTGGCTGGCGTGCAGCAACACGGATGGCAGCACAGATGAATGGATGGTCTATCCCGTCGCGGAATTGTCGGTGATGCAGCGCCTCTTCAGGCGTGTTGACCCTGCCCCTGAGCTTGAACGATTAAGGTCTCATCTGGCCGAGGTCGTCCCGCTCATTCCCGGTGTCACGAATATTGTGTGGGAGTGAATGCCTGAGGCTCGCCGTATGGGGTGCCACCCAGCGCGGGTCTCTCGACGCAACGATACCGTCTCCTTCTGAACCACGAATCATTTGACTGATTCCTTCCGACCCTTTATCGTCGCGCCATGGGTGTGGACGAGCTTCTCTTTCGTAGCATCAACGGCGTGGCCGGGCAGTCGAGCCTGCTCGATTGGGTCGGTATTGAATTAGCCAAGCCGGGTAATTTGCTGTATCCCATCTTGCTGGCCGCAGCCTATTGGGCCTGGGTCAATTGGCGTGAGTGTGTGATCGGCGGGGCGATGCTGGCCGCAGTGGTCGGCGCGACGGATGCGCTGGGGACTCAATTGAAGGGCCTGGTTCAGCGACCGCGCCCCTGCGTGACACTTGCTGATGTGCACCAGTTGCTCGGTTGCGGCGGCGCCTTTTCCTTTCCTTCCAATCACGCGGCCAACACGGCTTCAGCCGCCGCATTTTTCCAGATTCTCTATCCGAAATCAGGCTGGATCAGCTGGCCGTTGGTGGCAGCGGTCGGCGTTTCGCGCGTCTATATCGGGGCTCACTATCTTACGGACGTGATCGGGGGCTGGATCGTGGGTGGACTGGTCGGGGCGGGTGTGGCGTGGGCTCTCCTTCAGTGGCCAAGGTTTCGGATTTCGCAGGTATCTAGGCCAATGAACCAATCAAGTGGGTAAGGGGGACCGTCTATGGCATAGAGAGAGACTCTTTGTCTCTCGGCGATGGAGTGGGCAGGAATGTACCCGTCAGTTGATTGAATACTTGGTTGCCTAAGTCCTGATACGCGAAATACAGTTGAGCGCGCACCTTCTCCGCTTGGTTCTCGCTCCATACCTCAAGGGGGTATTCTTTCCCCCACCACACATACTCACGGACATCTGATGGAAATGTATCTCCACCGCGAAACGTCTTCACATTGTACTGGACAACGATCCGGACCCGTTCAGGTTGGTCTGTGTGTATAAGCTCAAATGCGACTCCGACAATATTTGAAAAAATGAATGTGTGTATGTAGGCCATTGAAGCCCGCGTTTCTGGTGAGTATAGAGTGTCGTATGAGGAATCTTGGAGGAGGTGGAGGCGAAAGTTAAATGTTGAGATGAAATTCGATCGGATTGCCTCTGCTACTGCGGATTGGAGTTCAGGTCTTTCAACGATGTCTTTCATCGCCTCTTGAGCGAGAACCATGTTCATGGACTGTGGTCCGTGGCCAGCTGCGGCTTGTGCCAGTCCCCACAGTGTGCCAAGAGAGGCGGCGGCAGTTGTCTCGACAAGGGAGGTCACAACGCCGGCTAAACTCGCTGACACAATGCAGCCTGCATACTGATGTGGACGATGTTTTGATTGACATGGCGAGTTCCGAGTGTCCTGCGCCTCATTTGCTGCAACTGTTTCCATGGCGAGTATGCCGGTGAGTGCGCCCTGAGCTGCTCCCTCTCGATACTGTTTGCTACCTGATGGAAAGTAAGATGCAGGAGGCATTCCGCTGATCACGATGGCGGTTACTCCTAGATCTTGAAGACTTAAGGGGGACCATCTTGCCTGTGAAGAGGCGGTTTGGCATCCGCTGCAGAGGATGAGAGCTAGCAGAGTGACGCCTAGCCCTAGATAATGGGGAAGCGGGTGGCTGGCTTTCATGAAGGCAGGATTGTCAATTATGAGGCGCAGCATTCAATAAGCGTTCTGGAAAGAGGCTCCACATCGAACCCTCGTCCGATCAACACCAGGACGTGGTCCGGCTCATCGAGCAGCATGACCGGGGCAATCGTGCTGGTGCGTGGGGGAAAGAACTGAAACTCCTGCAGTTCGGGTTCCCCCGCAAAACGAAAAAACCCCTTGGCCCGTTCCATGCCCTCCGGCAACGACTTCGTCCATTCCATGAACTTTGTGCGATCGAGCGGTTTTGGCAACCGCACCGTGGTCACCATGGGGTGATGCGACGCACGAGCCTCGCCCCTATGCTCTGCAGCGGGGAATTTTCCGAATGACACGTTCGTCGGGACGGTACGTGTTGCGGGCGCAGCGAGGAGGGCGGCCACGTCGAGCCTGGCGTGATTGGTTTCCCACAGGCGTCCGTAAGGATTCAGCCGCGTGATGGTCTCGCGGAACTGCTCCCAATGGCCGGGGATGTAGAGGTCGCGTTTGTTCAGGATCACATCATCCGCGTACCGGATGGCATTCCGCGTGACGAGTTCCGCCATGCCTGTCTCCGGTAACGGCACGGGGTGCAGCATGGCAAAAATCCGTTCAAGTTTCACGATGCGTGAGACGTAGGCGTCGGTCACCGCATCGACCACTTCTGCCGGGTCGGCCATCCCCGAGCATTCCAGCACAATCACGGTGGATGCATAGTCCTGAACAAGCTGGGTGATGCTCCAGGCCAGGTCGTCTTTCGTATCGCAACAGATGCAGCCGCCGGCGAGGTTCAGGACCTGCTCTGCAATGGTGCCTGCCCGCGGGCCGTCGATACTGACCTCGCCCGCTTCGTTCATCAACACGCCGACCTTATGGCCCTGGCTGTTCCAATGTTCGAGGAGGCGCATGAGTAACGTCGTTTTCCCGGCGCCGAGCGACCCGCAGAGCATGTAGAAGGGGATGGGAAGTGTCTGAGTCATGTGGCCCATTGTAGCCGTAGAAGTCGTTCGACGGCTAGGTGGCTGACTCGTGATGCCCTGGGCACATCCGCCTAGTGATGGCTGTGCAGGAATTCCGCATGCGAATGCTGGTCGTGGAGTTTGGAGAGGTCGCAATGGACGGCTTCGGGATGGCAGCACTCCGTCTCGAGTTGGATGGTCAAATGTTTGATTTTGAAGTCATGAGTCACCCGGTTCCGGATTGTCTGGAGAAGATCGGTGGTCAACGCCTGGTCGTCTCCGTCGACCTGCACATGTGTCGTCATCATGATGAGGCGCGGCTCAACGGCCCAGATATGCAAGTCATGGACATTCTTCACGCCGGGGATGGATTCGATGGTGGCTGCGACCTGTGCCGGGCTGACGCCGGGCGGGGTGGACTCCAGCAGGACCTCAAGCGATTCTTTAAAGAGTGGCCAGGCCCCTCTGACGATCGCGATGACCACGAAGAGACTGACCAGTGGATCGAGGATCGACCAGCCGGTCAACATGATGATGCCTCCGCTCACGACGACGCCGAGCGATACCCAGGCATCGCTCAGCATGTGCCAGAAGGCGCTGCGGATATTGAGATCATCTTTCGCGCCATGTTGCAGCAGAAGGGCAATCGACAGGTTAGCGACAAAACTCACCAGGGCGATCAGCATCACCCATCCGCCGGGAATCGAGACGGGAGTCATGAGACGTTGGGCGCTCATGATCGTAATCCCGGCAGCGGTAAGCAGGAGAATAAAGGAGTTCAGGAACGCCGCCACGATGCCGGCCCGGTGATAACCAAAGGTCCGGTTGTCGGTGGCTGGCCGAGCCGTCAGCACGTGTGCGTACAATGCGAGGAAAAGGGAGCCTTGATCGACGAGGTTGTGTCCCGCGTCTCCGATCAAGCCGATGCTGTTCGTGAGGAAGCCGCCGACAAACTCTGCAACGATGATGACCGCATTGAGGGCAAGCGCAATTCTCAGCCGGGAGCGGAGTTCATGGTAGGTGTGGGGAACCATCTATTCAGTGTCTCATGAGAGGCTGACGGGGGCAAGACGTTGTCACGGTCCTGTTGTCGGAGCGGGAGGGACACGTTGCGGTGACGGTTGGATCGTGCTGTTGGACGTGGCGGTTGCCTCTCAGTTCAGACCGGCTTCAGTGCGATGCGGCGAGTGTCTTGAGTTCTTCTCCGCTGATCGTTTCTTTTTCGAGCAACACCTGGGCGGCGTTCCGTAGGATGGCTTCCTGGGACTTGATGAGATCGCGAGCGCGCTCATACTGTTCATCGATCAATAGGCGGACCTCGCAATCGATCTCCCGCGAAGTCTGCTCACTGTAGTCTCCCGGCGTCTGCGAAGGACCGGTCTGAAGAAACAGAGATTGCCGGTCCCGTTCCAGGCTTACCTGGCCCAGCTTTTCGCTCATACCGTAGGCTTTGACCATGCTCTTCGCGATATCGGTGGCCTTGCGCAAATCGTCATGCGCGCCGGTCGAGACTTCGCCGTAGATGACTTCTTCCGCCGCCCGTCCGCCTAGGAGGATGGCGATCCGGTTCTTGAGTTCGGACATAGTCATGAGGAAGCGATCTTCAGTCGGGAGCTGCATGGTATAGCCGAGCGCGGCGATCCCTCGTGGAATGATTGAGATCTTGTGCACGGCATCGCCGCCCGGAATGGATAGGGCCACCAACGCATGGCCGACCTCGTGATGGGCGACCCGGGCCCGTTCCATTTTGTTCAAGACACGGTTCTTTTTCTCGAGTCCGCCGATGACACGCTCGACAGCTTCCTGCAACTCCGCCAGGCTCACGGTGTCTTTGTTGCGACGGACGGCGAGCAGCGCCGCCTCGTTCAGCAGATTGGCCAGATCGGCGCCGACAAAGCCGGGTGTCATGGCTGCGATCGTTTCCAAATCCGCCTGATTGGCGAGTGTGATGCTGCGCGCGTGGACTTTCAGGATGGCGAGGCGGCCGATTTTGTCGGGCCGGTCGACCAGCACCTGTCGGTCGAAGCGGCCTGCTCGAAGCAGGGCAGGGTCCAGAATTTCGGGACGGTTGGTCGCGGCCACGAGGATGACGCCGACTCGGGAGTCGAACCCATCCATCTCCACCAGCAATTGATTCAACGTCTGTTCCCGCTCCTCGTGGGCCATCGGGCCGACTCCGCGGGCCTTGCCGAGCGCATCGAGCTCGTCGAGAAAAATGATGCAGGGGGCTTTGCCCTTGGCCTGTTCGAACAGGTCTCGCACGCGGGCCGCGCCGACGCCGACGAACATCTCCACGAACTCCGAGCCGCTGATCGAAAAAAACGGCACGCCGGCCTCGCCGGCCACGGCCTTCGCCAGCAGCGTCTTGCCCGTGCCTGGCGGGCCGACCAACAGGATACCCTTCGGAATCTTGCCGCCCAAACGGCGGAATTTTTCCGGCGTCTTGAGGAATTCGATGATCTCTTCCAGCTCTTGTTTGGCCTCGTCCACTCCCGCCACGTCGGCGAAGGTGACTTTCACTTCCTTTTCCACATAGATTTTGGCTTTGCTCTGACCGACCGTCATGAAACCCTGGCTCTGCCCCATGCGGCGCAGCAGGAACCACCAGACGCCGAAGAAGAGAACGATCGGCACGATCCAGGACAACACGTCGCGGAACAGGGTGCTCTCGATGACACCTGTGACCTTTACCTGATGTTGCGCGAGACTCCGCAACAAATCAGGGTCCTCAATGCGAATCGTGTGGAAGACCTTGTCCTCTTTCATCTTCCCGTGAATGATCTGCGGCGAGACCGCCACTTCAGTGACCTTGCCCGCCTCCACGGCTTGCTTGAATTCGCTATAGGGGATTTCGGTCGGATTAAAAAACGAAGGGAGAAACGTCTGGATCAGGATCAAGACCCAGAGCGCAATGAACATGTACCAGATGGAGAATTGTCGCTGTTTAGGATCCATCTTCCTTCAAGAAAGCAGGGTATGGCGGTCCTGAGATCCAGTGAAGAGATTCGATGCTATGATATCTCCGGATTCTTCTGTCACCACACCATGAAAGCACCGACTCAGTCAATGGGGTCAATTCTTTTTGGGCCTCAGCCGTTCGGAGAGCACCGGGTATTGAGCCGTTCCCACTCCATAGTTGCCGGTCGCATTGTCTGCGGCGATGACGCGTAGCGTCATGCCGTCGGGCGCGTCTTTGGACCTAGGCACGAAGAACGGCGCTTCGAAACGGCTTTTCTCCCCCGCGTAAAACATCTGCAGCCGCTCGACGATGCGGTCCCCAATTAACAGTTCGGCATAGATGTGAATCTTGCGGGAATCCCAATCGCTATGCGGCCGAACCAGCGCTCCTGACAGGGTGCGCACCGACGCCCGCAGCATCACGTCTTCCTTCGCGATCAGCGGCTCGCCCGGTTTGGGCGATTCGACTTGCACCAGATAACCGTAGAGGTGCAGCACGATGCCGTCGTTGGTCAAGTCGTGACCGGGAATCAGCAGGACCGTTTTGCTGGCTCGTTGCAACGCGCTGGGGTAGGCCAGCGGCCCTTCGGCGGCGATCTCCACCAGCGTCGGGCGCGTCAGTTCGAGCGTGGTGGTGAAGGAGGCTGCGGGGCGGGCGCTGTAGACCGGTTCATCCATGAGATGCGGCGTGCGCATGATCTGGGTCTGGTCGCCCGGTTCTCCCTGCTGCAGGCCGGAGGCCAGCAGTTGTCCGGTTGCCACATCGGTGATCGTCACCCGCGCCCCGCCGACCTCATGGCCCAGAACCAATGAGCGGTGGGCGACGACGCGCACGAGGACGGTCGTGGGCTGAGGATCGTTATAGTGGGTTTTGATTTCGAGTTCGGATTCGGAAGGTTCCAGCGTGAACGCGGCACTCGCGCTGCTCAGCAGCACGAGGAGGCAGGTGCCGATCAGCCGGGTGAAAAAGGCGCGGTTCATTTCACTTTGGTACCGGGGTCTACGTCTTCGACGAAGGTGGCAAGTCCCCGCACTTCGCTGTCGCCCGCCGCGAGGACCATGCCCTGCGATTCGATGCCCATGAGTTTCGCCGGCTTCAGGTTTGCCACGATGACGATGGTTTTTCCGATCAGGGCTTCCGGTTCGTATTTTTTGCCGATGCCTGCGACGATCTGCCGTTGTTCGCTGCCGAGGCTGACTTGGAGCTTGAGCAGCTTTTCGGATTTCGGCACGCGCTCCGCCGCCAAGACCTTGGCCGCTTTGAGCTGCACCTTCATGAACTCGTCGATGGTGATCGGTGCCGGTTGTGCAACTGCCGGGGCGGTTGCCGCGAGAGCCGGGCTCTGCGGGGCAGTCGTGGCTGCGGTCGGGGCAGCGGCCGTCGGTTGCGGAGATGCAGATGTATCGCTCACTGAGGGTCCTCCCTTAACTAATTTTGCATCGGAGCCGGTTATCTTGTATGTGTCAGGCTCGGCCAGCAGGATTCTGGGGAACAAGCCAGGGCCCTTTTGTATTCTGCTGCCGGCCAGCGGCGCGTTCCAATGGCCGGCGTTTGCTGCCAGCGGTTGCGAAAGGTCCAGCGATAATCCCAATTGCTGGATCATCCGTGCGGCGGCATTCGGCATGAATGGATAGAGCAGCAAGGCGAGTTGTCGAAGGGCGCGGGCGGAGGTGTTGAGCACCGTGTGCAACTGCGGCTGCGTCTCCGGCTGCTTCGCCAATTTCCACGGCGCGCTCTTGTCGATGTATTCGTCGCAACAGGTGTTCAGTTCCTCAATCATCAGCAGCACATCCCGGAAGAGCAGGGCGTTAAAACCCGCCTCGAGTCTGCAGGGAAGTTGCTTGGCCAGATCCTCGATCCGTTGTTCGAGTTCGGAAAGGACGGGAGGGCCGGGATCAGGGATGACGCCGGCGCATGAACGTTCGATCATGGTGAGGGTCCTGCTCAGGAGGTTCCCGATGCCGTTCGCGAGTGCGCTGTTGATGCTGGTGACGAGCGCGCTATGCGAAAAATCTCCGTCCTGTCCGAACGGCACTTCGCGCAACAGAAAATAGCGGAACGCATCTGCGCCGAATTCATCGACCATCTTGTTGGGATCGACGACGTTGCCGCGACTCTTCGACATTTTTTCGCCGTCCACCGTCCACCAGCCATGGGCGAAAATCGTTTTTGGCAGATCCAGACCCAGCGCCATCAACATGGTGGACCAATAGACGGCATGGGTCGTGAGGATGTCCTTGCCGACCAGGTGGACGTCGGCGGGCCAGTAACGCAAGCCAGCCGGTTGTCGGTGGGGCAGGTATTCGAGCGCCGAGACGTAATTCACCAGCGCATCGAACCAGACGTAGGTGACGTAGCCCTCCTTGTCGAAGGGGAGTTCGATGCCCCAGGAGAGTCGCGATTTGGGTCGTGAGATCGAGAGGTCGCCGAGCTTTTGTGTCTGGAGAAATCCCAGGACTTCATTGCGCCGGGAGGCGGGGCGAATGAAGTCTTCATGTTGCCGGATGTGGTCGATCAACCGATCCTGGTACTGGCCCATTTTGAAAAAATAATTGTGCTCGCTCAACTGTTCGATAGGCCGTTTGCAGTCCGGACAGAGTCCACCGACGACATCTTTTTCGGTCCAGAACCGTTCATCGAACGTGCAATACCATCCTGTGTATTCTGCTTTATAAATCAGCTGCTTATCGTAGAGCTGTTGAAGATACCGTTGAACAACGGCTTGGTGGGGTTTGTCGGTGGTTCTGATGAAGGCGTTATTCGAGATGTTCAACCGTTGCCAGAGGTTTGTGAACTGCGGCGCGAGCCGGTCGCAATGGGCTTGCGGGGCGATGCCGGCCTTCGCGGCAGCCTGCTGCACCTTCTGTCCATGTTCGTCCAGGCCCGTCAAAAAAAACACGTCGCGTCCACGCAATCGCCAGTAGCGCGCGAGCACGTCGGCAGCGACGGTGGTGTAGGCGTGCCCGATGTGCGGCACGTCGTTGACGTAGTAGATCGGCGTCGTGATGTAAAAGGTGTTCTGAGTGCTCATAGATTGTGTGGTGAAGATAGCAAGATGCCAGTGCGCAAAGCTAGCAGGCTGTTGCTACGGCGAACGATCTGCCGTCATCTGCGTCGTTCTCGGCTCGAAAAAATCCTCAATGTATTTGACACATACGCTTCCGCGTTTTTTCGAGCCTGCGGCCTCGCATTTACCGGCTCTCTTTCGCCTCTGTATAAAAATTTGTACGGACGGACTGCGAGCTTATCGCGGCGCGTCGACGGTGTTGTGTGGTGTGAGCAGTTGCCGGACTCGCAGCAGAATGGTTTCGAGGGCGATCTGAACGTTCAGGTTTCGATGCGTCTGGCGTTCCATTTTTTCGAGGTCGCCGATCAGATCCAGGAGGTCATCGATATCGATGTGCGCAGCCAGCGCCTGCATCCCGGCCCGTTGGTCCAGATTGAGGATATGGTCTGAGCCCGCGCCGACGGCGACGAGGAGGACATCGCGCAACCAGCGGAGCAACCAATCGAAGGCTTCAGGGCCGCGGTCGCCTTTTGCCAGGGCTTCTGTGGCGGCCAGGACGGTGGAGAAGGATTGAAGCCCTTTGGCTGAAAAAATGGCGGCGAATTCCTTCTGGTTGGTCCGCGCCTGTTCGAGATCGCATTCTAGCGCCTGCCCCAATTGCCCGTCACTGAGCAGAGCCAGGAAATGCGCATCGGCGGGAGGCAGTTCGCGTTTGAGAATCACCGCGGCTTCCACCTGCGTTTGTGCCGGTGCCGTGAGTCGCAGGGCCTGGCAGCGCGAGCGGATCGTGGCCGGCAGTGCATAGGGTCTGCTCGAGACCAGGATGAATAGGCTGTGGTTCGGCGGCTCTTCCAATGTCTTGAGCAGAGCATTGGCGGCGCCGATGGTCATGCGATCCGCATCGTCGATCAAACAGATTTTTCGATTGCCGATCAGCGGGCGATAGATCATCTGATGTTCGATGTCGCGAATGAGTTCGATCTTGATCTGGGGATTGGCCATTTCCTGATCCGGCTCGATTACCAGAAAGTCCGGATGGGTGCGCGTATCCACCTGATGGCAGGCCCGGCAGACACCGCAGGCGTCCGTTTGTTGAGCATCAGAGACCGTCTCGCACAGCAGAGCTTGCGCCAGGCGCAGGGCCAGCAGTCGTTTGCCGATGCGATCGTCGCCATGGAAAAGGTACGCATGGGCCAACCGATTCTGCAGGATCGCCGATCGCAGCAGGGTCTTGGCGTGCTCATGTCCGACGATGTCAGCGAAGGGCATGGCGAGCCTCTGTTGGAGGAGGTGACTGTGTGCGTGGCGTCGTTGTGTCGTGCTCAACGCGGCGGACCTGGCTGAGCATCGGTGCCACAATGCGGGCGACTGCGCGGGCGACCGTCTCTTTGGAGGCGCGCGAGGAGACGACCTTCATACGCTTGGGATGACGTTTCGCCAGATCGAGAAAGCCGGCGCGAACTTTTTGGTGGAACCGGAGGGACTCACGGTCGAGCCGGTTCGTTTCAGCTGCGGAGCGCCGCCGCGCCAGCCCGGTGGCGACGGGGAGGTCGAAGAGCAGCGTCAGGTTCGGTGTCACGGCATGGCTCGCCAGGCGGTTGAGCCGTTCGAGCATGGCAACGTTCAACCCGCGCGCGTAGCCCTGATAGGCGAGGGTCGAGTCGCTGAACCGGTCGCAGAGCACAATGGCGCCGCGCGCGAGCGCCGGTTCGATCACTTGGGCCACATGTTGTCGGCGGGCGGCGAAGACCAGAAAGGCTTCGGTTTCGGCCGCAACCGGTTCATCCGCGCGATCAAGCATGGCCGAACGGATTTTTTCCGCGAGCGGAGTTCCGCCCGGTTCCCGGGTCTCCACGGTGACATGTCCCAGGCTACGTAAGTATTCGCCCAAGAGCCTGGCCTGGGTGGATTTTCCGCACCCTTCGATGCCCTCCAGCGTAATGAACAGGCCCCGGGGCGATCGGCTGCATTGCGTCATCATTCGGGTCTGAAAAACCTAGGGAGAAAGAGGGCGGAATCCTATTCCAAGTGATTGAAAATAGCAAGAAAAGGCTTGCGACGATTGGTGAAAGCCCAGTATCATGACGCTCTACCCAGGACCCTTCTGCCACACATGTTACAAGCATCGCTCAAACGTTATTTTCTCACCGGTTTGCTGGTCATGATCCCCATCTGGGGAACCATTCTGATCCTGAAGACACTGTTCGTCAGTCTGGATGGAATCCTCGGCGACGCAGCCGCACGGCTGGTGACTCCAGGTTACTACGTGCCGGGCTTGGGCATCATCGCGCTCATCCTGCTCATTTTCATCACCGGCCTGTTCGCCGCGAATTTCATCGGCCGTCAAGTGGTGCGACAGTGGGAGCGATTGCTCAATCGTGTGCCGGTCGTCCGCGGGATCTATTCCACCATCAAGTCGATGATGGACATTCTGTCGTTCGCGGAACGCGAGAGCTATCGACGCGTGGTGCTGATCCAGTTTCCCAAGAACGGTCACTATTGTTTTGCATTTGTGACCGGGATGACGAAAGGCGAAATGCAGCAGCTGTCCCCGGACCCGCTCGTGCACGTGTATGTGCCGACCTCGCCCAATCCCACGTCCGGCTATTTTCTGCTGGTGCCCGAGCGCGAAGTGATCGCCGTGGATATCACGGTGGAAGAGGCCATGAAGCTGATTGTGTCGGGAGGGCTCTACACCCCGACCCCTCCGTCGGGCGCCGCGTCGCAGGCCGGCGGAAAAACATGGACACCGATTAAGCAACCCGACGCAGGCGTGCAGGTCGGTTGATCGCGGCGCCACTCGACGAACCCTGCGCCGATTACGTATGGTGACAACTCCATGACTCACGCATCGCACGATAAGGCATTGCCTTCCTCCATTCCCGGGCTCGGCGTCATCATCATGGCGGCGGGGTTGGGTAAGCGCATGAAGTCGGCGCTGGCCAAGGTGCTCCATCCGGTAGCGGGCCGGCCCATGGTGTTGTACGTGCTGGATATCGCCTGCGGTCTGGCGGAACAGGGCGTCGGGGTGGTGGTCGGGCATCAAGGCGCCGATGTGCGCAAGGTCGTGGAAGCCGTCGGGGGACAGCTTGCCGTAGCCGAACAAACGAAACAGTTGGGGACGGGCCATGCGGTCCTGCAAGCGCGTCCGCTGTTCGCCGATGCGGCGCATCGCACACCGACCCGCTACCTGATTTTGAACGGCGACACGCCGCTGTTGACGGAAGCGACGGTGCGGGAACTCCTGGCCATGCACGATGCGCGGGGCGCCGCCGTGACCCTGTTGACCGCAGTGCTCGACGACGCGTCCGGCTATGGCCGCGTGATCCGCCATCGTCGCGATGAATGGTTGCAAGGCGCCGCGGACAACCGGGTGCAGAGCATCGTTGAAGACAAGGATGCGTCTCCGTCTGAGCGAAGCGTGTGCGAAATCAATGTCGGGACCTATGTCGTCGACGGCGAGTTCCTCTTTCCGGCTCTCGACAAGCTCGATCCCCGGAACGCGCAAGGCGAATACTATCTCACCGACATCGTACAGATGGCGGTGCGGCAAGGCCGCACCGTCTCGGCGTTGCGATTGCGGAATCTCGACGAAGGACTGGGGATCAACAGTCGCGTGCAGTTGGCGGAGGCGGAGGGCGTGATTCGCCAACGGATTCGAGAGCGGTGGTTGGAGGCCGGCGTCACCATGAGGGATCCGGCGTCCACCTGGATCGATGCCGACGTGACGATCGGGCGCGACACGCTGCTCTATCCGAACGTGACGCTTGAGGGCCGGACAGTGATCGGGGAAGACACAGTCGTGCACTCGGGCTCGCGAATCACCGATTGCACGATCGGCAACCGGGTGGAGATTTTGGACCACTGCATTCTGCGTGAGTCGCAGGTGGAGGACGAGTGCCATCTCGGACCGTTTGCGCATTTACGGCCTGGCGCAACGATGCGCCGTAAGGCGAAAGTCGGTAACTTTGTGGAGATGAAAAAGGCGGAACTCGGTGAAGGGTCGAAGGCCAACCACCTCAGCTATCTGGGGGATGCGCACATTGGCAAGGGCGTGAATATCGGCGCCGGCACGATTACGGTCAATTATGATGGCGTGAACAAGCATCAAACGGTGATCGAGGACCATGTTGCCGTCGGGAGCGACACTCAGATCATCGCACCTGTGACAATCGGCCATGGCGCATACATTGCGGCGGGCACAACTATTACAGATGACGTCCCCGCGGACGCGTTGGTGATTTCACGGGTGCCGCAAGTCACGCGTGAGGGATGGGCCGCGCGGCGGCGCGCATTGCAGAGCGGGCAGGTGCCGCCTCCTGCGCCGAAGCCTGCGCCCGCGGTGAAGACCCGCAAAGGCGCGGCGCCCGCCAAGGCGAAACCACAGTCACAGCCGAAGGCTGCGACACGTTCCGTCCAAAAGAAGCAACCGGCAGTTCAACGCTCGAAACGGAGGTAACGGCAACCTATGTGTGGCATCGTTGGCTACGTAGGCAATCAGGATGCGGTCCCGATTTTGTTGAACGGGTTGTCGAAGCTGGAGTATCGAGGGTATGACTCGGCCGGCGTGGCGATCCAGCGCGGGGAGAAGATCGACATTCGGCGCAGTGTCGGCAAGTTGATCAACTTGCAGAAATCGCTGGAGCAGAAAGCGATTGCCGGCCTGTGCGGAATCGGCCATACGCGCTGGGCGACGCACGGCAAGCCCTCCGAGCAGAATGCGCACCCGCATCGTTCCGAGAGCTGCGTGCTCGTGCATAACGGCATCATCGAGAATTATGTGGAGCTCAAGCAGCGTCTGGTGAAGGACGGCTACAAGTTTCAGTCCGAAACGGACACGGAAGTCGTCGCGCACTTGATCGATACACACATGAAGAAAGGCAAGCTGCATCTGGCGGACGCGGTTCGCGCGACGGCCAGGGAAATTCGTGGAAGTTATGCCATCGCGGTGATCTCGGAGCGTGAACCCGGCCTGCTCGTCGCCGCGCGGTCCGGTTGTCCGCTGGTCATCGGTCGCACCGCAGAGGCCTCATTTGTCGGCTCGGATGTGATGGCAATGTTGTCTCACACCAGGGACGTGACGTTCCTGGAAGAAGGCGATGTGGTTGAGGTCACCGCCGGGGCGGTGGCCTTCACCGATCTCGATGGGCGTGCAGTCACACGCAAGAAAACAACAGTGACGTGGGATGCGTCGGCGGCTGAAAAAAGCGGGTATCCCCACTTCATGTTGAAGGAAATTCACGAACAGCCTCAGACGATTCTGGACACGATTCGAGGCCGATATTCCTACAAGAGCGGCGAGGCGGATCTGCCGGATATTGGGTTGACTCCGAAACAGTTCGCCGATGTCGGACGCATTTGGATCGTCGCCTGCGGGACGAGCTGGCATGCGGGGTTGGTGGGAAAGTATCTGCTGGAAGAGATGGTCCGGACGCCCGTGCAGGTCGATATCGGCAGCGAATTCCGCTATCGCGATCCGTTGATTGAAAAGAACGATCTGTTCATCACGATCTCACAGTCGGGGGAAACCGCCGATACGCTCGCCGCCGCCCGTGAAGCCAAACAGAAGGGAGCGCGTGTCGTCTCGATCGTCAATGTGGTGGGCAGCACTCTCGCCCGTGAATCGGACGGCGTGCTCTATACCCATTGCGGGCCGGAGATCGGGGTCGCTTCGACGAAGGCGTTTACCAGTCAGTTGGCGGCGTTGTACATGCTGGCCTTGCATCTCGGCCGGGTCCGGGGTGTACTGAATGCAGCGGACGGAAAGGCCTGGCTTGACCGTTTGGTCACGGTGCCGGCGCTGGTGAAACATGTGCTGGGTCGTGAGGCGGAGATTCTGGCCATCGCCAAGCGGTACTATAAGAAACCCGACTTTCTGTACTTGGCGCGCGGCATCAATTTTCCGATCGCGCTCGAAGGCGCGCTGAAGCTGAAAGAAATATCCTATATTCACGCGGAAGGATATGCGGCCGGAGAAATGAAGCACGGGCCGATCGCCCTCATCGACAAGGACATGCCGGTGGTGGTATTGGCGCCGCGGGACCGGTTATATGAGAAGACCGTCAGCAACCTTATGGAGGTCAAGGCGCGCCGGGCTCCGGTGATTGCGTTTGTGGCCGAGGGCGAGCGCGAGTTGGGCAAGATCGCCGACGCGGTGTTCACGATTCCCGATGTGCACCCGTTGCTGTCACCCATTCTCTTCACGATTCCGCTGCAGCTGTTGGCCTACCACATTGCGGTGTTGCGTGGGGAAGACGTGGATCAGCCGCGGAATCTGGCGAAAAGTGTGACAGTCGAATAGGCGGCGGTTGAAAACGGCTTCCCGCTGCGTTCTCGGTCGCTCGGCATCCTGCGACGTACTCCCGAGGGTACGCCTCGTCGCCGAGCTTCCTGCGGCCTTGCCGGAAGACCATTTTGAACCGCCTCACAGAAACGAAAGGACGCGATGGAGATCACGAAACAAGAAGTCGAGAAGGTGGCCAAGTTGGCGCGGTTGGCATTGAGCGAGGCCGAGACGGCAGCCTTTTCGCAACAGTTGAACCAGATCGTGGCCTATGTGCAGAAACTCAAGACGTTTTCGACGGAAGGCGTGGAGCCGACATCGACCGTATTGAGGCAGACCAATGTCTTTCGTCCTGACCAGGTGCAGCCGTCTCTCTCGTCCGAGCAGGCCTTGGGGAATGCTCCCGATGCGGAGGCGCAGTGTTTCCGGGTTCCGAAAATCATTCAAGAGTCCTAAGTGACGTAAGGAGTACGAGCAGACTATGTTTCGACAAATGTTGCGGGCGAAGATACATCGAGCGACGGTGACGGAGGCCTGTCTGGAATACGAGGGAAGTCTCACGGTGGACGAAGATCTGCTGGATGCGGCTGGTATTCTGCCGTATGAAGCGATTGTCTGTTCCAATCTCAACAATGGCGAGCGGTTTATGACCTACGCCATGAAAGGCAAGCGGGGCAAGGGCGAGATCATATTGAACGGACCGACCGCCAGAAAAGCCGCGGTGGGCGATCAGATTATTATTTTCTGTTACGAATATTACAGCGATGAGGAAATTAAGCGGCACAAGCCGAAGATCATCCAGGTCGATGGAAAAAACCGCATTACCCGCAAGGTTGCGAAACGCTGATGGCACTGACGTCGATACATAAGTTGACGTTGGCCGAGTTGCAGCGGAAGTTTACCGCCGGAGATGTAACGGCCACGGAGATCGTGCGCGCCTATTTTCTGCGGGTGGCGCATGTCGAGCCCAAGGTCAACGCGTACCTCACGCAATGTAAGGATGCGGCTGTGGCGCAGGCGGAGCGGCTCGATCAGTCTTTGAAAGGCTGGCGTAAAACGACGCCGCTGATGGCCATGCCCCTGGCGGTGAAAGACAACATCTGCACGGAAGGGGTACGCACGACCTGTGCCTCCAGGATGTTGGAGACATTCGTGCCGCCCTATGACGCAACCGCGGTCGCCAAGTTGCGCGCACAACACTATCTCCTGCTCGGCAAGACGAATCTGGACGAGTTTGCGATGGGATCGTCCACCGAAAATTCGGCTTTCGGCGCCAGCCGCAATCCCTGGAATATCCAGACCGTTCCGGGAGGATCGAGCGGCGGGTCGGCGGCGGCCGTGGCGGCGGATGAATGTGTCGCGGCGTTGGGATCGGATACCGGCGGGTCCATTCGGCAGCCGGCGGCATTCTGCGGCGTCGTCGGACTGAAGCCGACCTATGGCCGGGTCTCCCGTTATGGACTGGTGGCCTTCGCCTCGTCCCTGGATCAAATCGGCCCCATCACGAAGGATGTGACGGATGCGGCGATCTTATTGGGCGCCATTGCAGGCCATGATCCCCGTGACTCGACGTCGGCGAATGTGCCGGTTCCCGATTATCTCAGGGCCTTGAAGCGGAAAGATTTGAAACGTCTGAAAGTCGGTGTTCCCGCCGAATACTTTGCCGACGGCCTCGACCCGGAAGTGGAGCAGGCCGTTCGTGCGGCCATCGAGGGCCTCCGGGAACTTGGCGCCGACATTCGGGAAATCAAACTGCCGACCACCGACGCAGCCGTCGCGACCTATTATGTGATCGCCACTGCAGAAGCCAGCTCAAACCTGGCCCGATATGATGGAGTGAAGTTCGGCCTGCGGCCGGGAGAGAGTCAAGATCTCTTGGATATGTATCTCAGGACCAGGGCGGAAGGATTCGGGCCGGAAGTGAAACGCCGGATCATGCTGGGCACCTATGTGTTGAGTGCCGGGTATTACGACGCCTACTATGGAAAGGCGCAGGCGGTGCGGACGTTGATCCGCCGGGAATTTGAATCGGCGTTCGAGAGCGTCGATCTGATCGTGACGCCGGTGACTCCGACGACGGCCTTCAAGTTCGGGGAGAAGGCCCAGGATCCGTTGCAGATGTATTTGTCGGACATCTACACGATCTCCGCAAATCTGGCGGGTCTTCCCGCCATCTCGCTTCCCTGCGGGTTCAGCAAGGCGGGGTTGCCGATCGGGTTACAGCTGATCGGTCGGCCGTTCGAAGAGGAAACCCTGTTGCGTGGAGCTCATGCCTACGAGCAGGCGACAAACTGGCGGGCGAAGAAGCCGTCGGTGCGGTAAGCCTGAAAGGGAGTCCCTATGATTGTTGAAGTCGCCGCTATTCTCGTCGCGATCGCCTTCGCGGTGCTGGTGGGCTACCTCGTTCCGCTATTGATTCAGGTACGAAAAACCGCTGCCGAAGCAGAGCAGCTCGTGACGAAGATGAATACCGACTTGCCGACGCTAGTGACGGAACTGCGCGCGATGAGTCAAAACTTGAACGATCTGACGGAACAGGCGCGCGGCGGGGTGGAGCATGCGGCCGTGTTGCTGCATGCCGTGGGCGAAGTGGGGGAATCGGTCAATCAGGTGCATAGTTTGGTGCGAGGCTCCGGAGGGACGTTGCTGGCCAATGTGGCGAGCGTGGTGGCGGGGCTTCGAGCAGCCAAGCAAGTGGTCACGGAACGATTGAAAGAAGGAGGACATCACAATGGCGGATAATCACGGTCCATCGTCGGCAGCGGTTCTGTTGGGATTTTTGAGCGGCGCGGCGTTGGGAGCGGTGGCAGCCGTTTTGTTAACACCAAGAACCGGACCAGAATCGCGCGAGATGTTGCGTGGCTACGCCAGGCGCGCGGAAGACGGGCTGCGGGATCTGGTCGGAGAAGCCGGTGAACGGTTCGAGGGCGCGGTGGAAGAAGGCCGCGACTTTATCGAATCGAAGAAATCCGTCTTGCGCGAGGCCTTTGATGCGGGGCGGGAAGCCATGCGTCGGGAGCGCGAGCAGTTCACCAAGGGAGAGCAGGGTTGAGCGTGGCGTACGAAGTCGTCATCGGCGTGGAAGTGCATGCGCAGTTGCGCACGCAGACGAAATTGTTTTGTCCCTGCGGGACGACATTCGGCCGCTCGGCCAATTCGCAGACCTGTCCGGTGTGCTTGGGGTTGCCCGGGACCTTACCGGTCATCAACGAAAAAGCCGTGGAGATGGCTGTGCGTGCCGGTCTTGCGATGAACAGCACGATCGGGGTGCACAATCGCTTCGCCCGTAAGAACTATTTTTATCCCGACTTGCCCAAGGGTTATCAGATTTCCCAGTACGAAGCGCCGATTTGCGAGCACGGCTGGATCGAAATCGCCGCCGGCGGGACCCGCAAGCGCGTGCGTATCAGGCGTGCGCATTTGGAAGAGGATGCCGGGAAAAATCTGCATGAAGCCGGCAGCGGCATGAGTCTGGTGGATTTGAATCGCGCCGGGACGCCGCTGCTCGAAATCGTGACCGAACCGGATTTGAGTTCGTCCGAAGAGGTGGTCGCATATCTCAAGGCCTTGCGCGAACTTCTGATGTATCTCGACGTGTGCGACGGGAACATGGAAGAAGGCAGCTTTCGCTGCGAGCCGAATCTCTCGCTGCGGCCGATGGGCCAGAAGGCGTTCGGCACGAAGGTGGAGTTGAAGAACATCAACTCCTTCAAGTTCGTGAAGGACGCCGTTGAGTACGAGATCAAACGGCAAACCAAGGTGCTGAGCGAGGGTGGGAAGATTTACCAGGAGACCAGGCTCTGGAATCATGAGCGCAGTGAAACGGCGGTGATGCGCAGCAAGGAAGAAGCGCATGACTACCGGTATTTCCCGGATCCTGATCTGGTCCCGTTGGAGATTTCGGCCGAATGGATCGAACAGTTGCGCGAGGGATTGCCCGAGCTGGCCTCGACGAAGCAGCAGCGGTTTATTGCAGACTACGGCATTCCTGAATATGACGCGGGGATTCTGACGACCAGTAAGGCCTTGTCGGTGTATTTCGATGCCTGCGTCAAGCTGTATCCGCATCCCAAGACCATCAGTAATTGGGTGATGGGAGAGCTGTTGCGTGAATTGAACCATGCCGGCATTGAGGCGGACGCCTCGCCCGTGCCGCCCGAACGGTTGGTCGAGTTACTGACGATGGTGGATCAGGGTGTGGTCAGTCTGAAGGTGGCTAGGGACATTTTTCCGGACGTGTATGCGTCGGGGAAAGCGCCGGCCCAGATCGTTCAGGAGAAGGGGCTCACGCAGGTATCGGATGAAGGCGCTCTGGCGCCGATTATTGATGAAGTCTTGATGAAAAACCCGTCTCAGGTGGCGCAATTTAAGGAAGGCAAACAGCAGGTGCTGGGTTTCCTTGTCGGGCAGGTGATGAAGGCCTCCGGCGGCAAGGCCAATCCGGGGAAGGTGAATGAGTTGCTGAAGAAGGCATTGGGCTGAGAATTGAGGGAGGCCGCGCAGCGGTGCTGTGGGCGGCGGTCTCGGTGCAGCAGTGAAATAGACGACAGCAGTGATTGTTGAGTGTGAGTATCTGGAGGAGAACACGAGCATGAGCGAAATCAGGAACGTGAAGGCGCGGCAGATCATTGATTCACGAGGCAATCCCACGGTGGAAGTCGAAGTGCTCTTGGAAAGCGGCGCGCATGGGCGGGCGGCTGTGCCGTCCGGTGCTTCGACCGGCGAAAAGGAAGCGATCGAATTGCGCGACGGCGACAAAAAGCGTTGGATGGGCAAAGGCGTATCCAAGGCCGTCACAAATGTGAGCAAGACCATTGCGCCGCGATTGCTGGGGATGGAGGCGTTGGATCAGGCCGCCGTCGATCATGAAATGATCGCACTGGACGGGACGAAGACCAAGGGGAAGCTGGGAGCCAATGCCATTCTCGGTGTGTCTCTGGCAGTGGCCAAGGCCGCGGCGAATGAGACGGGGCAGCCGTTGTATCGGTATCTCGGCGGGACGAATGCGCGAGTGTTGCCGGTGCCGCTCATGAACATCATCAACGGTGGCGCGCATGCCGACAACCGATTGGACCTGCAGGAATTCATGATTATGCCGGTGGGGGCTCCCCGCTTCAGTGACGCGTTGCGCATGGCCACGGAAGTATTTCACACGCTGAAGTCGCTCCTGAAGAAAAAGGGATTGAACACGGCGGTGGGCGACGAAGGCGGATTTGCGCCGGACCTGCAATCGAACGAAGAGGCGCTGGCCCTGATTATGGAAGCGATTGAAGCCGCCGGCTATCGTCCCGGGCACGACATCGCGTTGGCCTTGGACTGTGCCGCCAGCGAGCTCTATGAAAAGGGACGGTATCAGTTGGAGGCGGAGAAGAACCCTGAGCGTTCCTCCGAGGAAATGGTCTCGTACTACGGCAAGCTATTGGACCGTTATCCGATTCTTTCGATCGAGGACGGTTTGAGCGAATTGGATTGGAAGGGTTGGAAGATTCTGACGGAAAAGCTCGGTAAACGTGTGCAGTTGGTCGGCGACGATATTTTCGTGACCAATGTGGAGATCTTTGCCAAGGGTATTGCGGAAGGCATCGGCAATTCCATTCTGATCAAGCTCAATCAGATCGGCACGTTGACCGAAACGCTGGATGCCATCGAGCTGGCCAAGCGGTCCGGGTATACGGCAATCATCTCGCACCGTTCAGGCGAAACGGAAGACACGACGATCGCGGATGTCGCGGTGGCGACAAATAGCGGGTTGATCAAGACTGGATCGTTGTCCAGGACTGATCGTGTCGCAAAATACAACCAACTCCTTCGCATTGAGGATGAGCTGGGTGCGGCGGCTGTGTACCGCGGTCGCGCGGCTGTACCGTCGAGGTCATAACCATCGTGATGATTAAGCCGAACCGTGGTCGCGACTGGTTGGATTGGCAGCGAAAGCTCTGTTCTGCCGGGAAGTGGGGGGGACTTGGAGCGCTGTTCTTGATGATCGGCGCGCTGCTATTCGGGGAGATGGGCATTTCGCGGTACCTGCATTTGCGCGAGCATGCGGAGCAGTTGGATCAGGAGCTTGCCGATCTTCAACGCTTGAACGGCGAACTGCGCACGGACCTGGATCGTGTGCAGTTCGACACGACTCGCATCGAGGAACTGGCACGCGAACGGCTGGGCTATGTGCGAAAAGGAGAAACCGTGTATCAACTCGCGCCGATTGGAGAAAAGGAACGGCTCCCGACCGTGAAAACACCATGAAGTTTGGAAGTGTGGCCATCATCGGGCGGTCGAATGTCGGGAAATCAACGCTTCTGAATCGTCTGCTGAAGGAAAAGATTGCCATCGTCTCGGACAAGCCGCAAACGACCAGGACGCGGATCCTGGGCGTGGCTCATGTGGAGGGCGCTCAGATCGTGTTTCTTGATACGCCGGGGTTTCACGAGCCGCATCATTTGTTGAACCGCCGCATGGTGCGCACGACGCTGGATACCTTCGACGATGCCGATGTGCTGTACATGGTTGTTGAAGCTACGGCCCAGCCTGGTCCCGGCGATCTGGCCGTGGTTGAGCATGTCAAACAAGCGGTTGCCAAGCAGACGCGTCCGGTGGTGCTGGTGATCAACAAAGTCGATCTGGTGAACAAATCGCGGCTGCTTCCTCTCATGGAGCAGTATCTGCGTATCTTCCCCTGGACTGAAATCGTGCCGGTGTCGGCGCAAACCGCCGACAATACCGATCGTCTGTTGACGGTGACGGTGTCGCTTCTGGCCGATGGCGAAGCCACCTACAGTGAGGATATGGTCACGGATCAATCCATGCGGACCCTGGCGGCCGAGCTGATCCGGGAAAAGATTCTGCAGCAGACGTATGAAGAGATTCCGCACTCGGTGGCGGTGGAAATCGAAGAGTTTGTGGAAACCAAGAAATTGATCAAGATCGGGGCCGTGGTGATGGTCGAAAAGGAATCGCAGAAGGGCATTCTGATCGGCAAACACGGCGAGCGGCTCAAACTGGTGGGAACGGCGGCACGGGAAGACATGGAACGGTTGTTCGGAACGAAGGTGTTTGTAAAGTTGTGGGTCAAGGTACGCGAATCGTGGCGAGAGGACGAACAAACCCTCGCGGAGTTAGGTTATTAACGACCTCACCACCCAACCGTCGGAACCAGCGCGACTCCCGGAGAAAGAGCCGCTCGGGAAAGATCCGTCTCGCGACGCTGCCGGTAACGGTCAAGCGAAGTCCGACGTGCGCCTGGTCTCCATCCAACGGCTCTTGCGCCGCGGGGCGATCACCAATCTGGCGAAAATGCTGGCGCGGATGCACCCGGCGGACATCGCCAACGTCATCGATCATCTGTCCTCGCTCAAAGAAAAGCGTGAAATTTTCGAGTTGGTGCGCGGGGATGTGAAGCGCGGGCAAGTGCTCAGCGAATTGGACGGGGAGAGTATCACCCTGGTGTTGTCCGATCTGTTGCCTTCCGATGCCGCCTGGCTGTTGAAAGACCTCGGCTCCGACGACATCGCCTACATTTTGAGTGTGATTCCGAACGATCGCGCGAAGGAAATCCTGGCGCTGATGCGGACGGAGGATTCCACTGAGATCGCCGACCTGCTGAAGTATCCCAAGGGCACGGCCGGCGGCATCATGACTACGGAGTTTTTCGCGCTCTTCGAGGATGCCACGGCACAGGAAGCGATTCGCCGCCTGCAACAGGCGACCGACGCCGAAATGGTGTTCTATATCTATGTGACGGATAAAGAAGACCGGCTTGTTGGCGTATTATCCCTCCGCCAATTGCTGACCGTTCCCCCCGCGACTCCGCTCAAGAACATTATGACCCGCGACCTGATCAGCGTGGCTGTCGATATGGATCAGGAGGAAGTGTCGCGCCAGGTGGCGAGTTATAACCTGCTGGCGATTCCGGTCGTGGAGAAAGACGGGAAGTTGGTCGGCATCATCACCGTCGACGACGTTGTGGACGTCATCCGTGAAGAAGCGACCGAGGATATGTTGAAAATGGCCGGCGCCATCGAAGAGGACGCGATGTTCAAGTCCTCCAGCATGGCCGCGGCTCGTGTGCGCCTGCCCTGGTTGTTTACCAATCTGGTGGGAAGCCTGCTTTCCGGGATGCTCCTCTGGATGTTCCGGTACACGATTCAGGAAGTGGTGGCGATCGTCAGTTTCATCCCCGTCATCGCCGCGATGGGGGGCAATGTCGGTCTGCAGTCCTCTACCCTCATCATTCGAGGTCTCGCGACTGGCCTGGTGGAACTCACCGATGTCTGGAAGATTTTCTTTCGTGAGGCGAAGATCGCCTTCCTCATGGGTATTGCCTGTAGTCTTATGCTGACCGTTGTCGGTTGGTTGTGGCACCAAGTGTTTCTCGGCATGGTGGTGGGGGTGTCTCTCATCACGGCCTTCCTCGTCTCGACGAGCATGGCGACAGTGATGCCGATTGTCTTGAAGCGAATGGGCGTGGACCCTGCCGTGGCTGCCGGTCCGTTTGTGACGACGGCGAATGACATTACCGGAATTGCCATTTACCTCACGTTGGCGACGATCTTCCTCGAGCAGATTCGATAACGATGCCGTGTGTGTCCCCTCGTTCTTATGTAATCCTCGGCGTAGGGGGGTGAGATGCCGCTGGTAAAGACGGCTGCTATCGTGCTGCATAGCCGGAAGTGGGGCGACGCCGACCGGATCGTCACGTTTTACACGACGCGGCTGGGGAAGCTTCGCGGCGTCGCACGAGGTGCGCGCCGGCTGAAGAGCCGCTTGGGTGGGATGATCGAGCCGTTTACCCTCTGCCAGCTGGATCTCTTTGAGAAGCCCGGCGATTCACTGTACCGTATCTCGCAGGTGGCCCTGGATGAACCGTTCGCGAAATTTCGCAGCGATCTGATGCTGATGACCGCCGCGGGACGGATGGTCAATCTCGTGAGCGCCATCATGGCGGAGGGCGATGCAGAGCCCCGGGTGTTCGAGATGTTAGAATCGGGATTGCGTACATTGTTGGAGAGTCGGGATGCGGCATGGACCACCTTGTTGTTCCAGATTCGCTTATTGGGTATCACCGGTTTCCGACCGCAAACCGAACAATGCGCGACCTGCGGCCAGGTGCATCGAAGCCCGTTACCGCAATTTTCTCCGTTGGCCGGGGGCATGGTCTGCGAGCGGTGCGCGAGTCGCCAGCCGTTTCGATGCACGGTGTTGTCCCGTGGCAGCGTGGCCTTTCTCCATCAAGCGTTACAGATGCAGCCGGCGCTGCTGGGCCGGTTGCACGCCGCGGGGCAAGTGCGGGCTGAAGTCGAATCGGCGATTGAGAGTTATGTCACGGTGGTGGCGGGGAGACGTTTACCGGCCGTGGATTTCCTGACCAGCGGGAGTCCCTCGTGAGAGATCATTGTGATGATGGTCGCTAGATCTGCTATCTCCAAGGAGTGAGGGAGCGTTGATCGTTATGAGTGGAACTGTGCTCGAGCCCACCGATATGGAATGGGTAGAGAAGGGTGTGTTGAGCATTACCTGGAATGATGGCCACAAGGCCCGCTACCCGGTCCGTTATCTGCGGCAGCATTGTCCTTGTGCCGCCTGCACGGATGAATGGACGGGTGAATTGCGTCTGAAGCCGGATGATGTGCCGCTGGTCATCATGCTGCAGGATATTCAGCCGGTTGGACGGTATGCTTTTCAAATTACGTGGAGCGACGGGCACGATACGGGAATCTATTCCTATTCGTTCCTTCGCCGGTTGTGCCAGTGTGATGTCTGTCAGCCGGTGAAACCGGTGGAACCACGGTCCAGGCGGTTGCTCTGACCGATGAGGACTGTGCGTGCATCCAGAGATTATGGGGAGGCTTGATCGATGAACACCCGTAGATTCGCTGGTGTTGGATTGTGGCTGTTGATCGGCATCGTATCCGTGGCCTGTTCGGGAATGCCTCCGCTTGATCAACAGCAACGGCTGGTCCAGGCCGGCGATTTTCGGATTCAGCAAATGACGCCGCGGGCTTTTGTTGAAACCTGGGGCGAGCCGACCTACACGCATCAGCAGTTCACGCATTTTTTCGGCATGCAGGACGGCCGACTCATCCCTCAGGCACGTATGGCGCTCGGAGAATCACCCCAGGGATGGGAAACAGGGCTGGCTGCCGGGGATGCCTTCTTCATGGCCTATGCGGATCGCGGCTACTACCTGGTGTTTCTTGAGGGAGTGCTCGTGTACCATGAGGCCATGACCACCGAGAAGGTGCACGCCGTCGGCAAGACCTGGAAGTATGAGTCTCAGTTCAAGACGCGACTGGAATCGTCCCACGGTATGAAGTAGGCGGTATTGTCTCCTCCCATGAAACCGACCCCCGATCATCGTCCCCTCAACATTTGCATGGTTGCCTCGGAGGTCGTGCCTCTCGCAAAAACGGGCGGCCTCGCCGATGTCGTCGGAGCGCTGGCCGTCGAGTTTGCCAAGCTGGGACACGATGTCTGTGTGGTGCTGCCTGCGTATCGACAGATCGATGCGCTTGGTTATCGGATGACAGAGGTTGCCCGGCTGTCTGTTCCCGTCTGGCAGGGTGTGATTGATGCCCGCGTTCAGGAAATTCTCGCCCCGCCGTTGCAAGTGAAGGGCCCGGGGCGCCTGCGAGTGTTGGCCATTCGGCATGATCCGTTTTTTGCCCGGTCCGGTCTGTACCAGGAGGGCGGTCTCGACTATCCAGACAATCTCGATCGGTTCGTATTTTTCTGTCGGGCCGTGATGGAGCTATTAGTTCATCTCGGAGAGAGCGAAGGATGGCGGGCGGATCTGTTGCATCTCCACGATTGGCAAGCTGCCCTCTGCGCGGTGTATTTGCGGACGCTATATCAGACGCAGCCATCGCTGAGCCATACCCGCAGCGTCTTGACCATTCACAATCTTGGGTATCAGGGGCTGTTTCCTCCTGAGCAGTTTTCTATGACGGGACTGCCGTTACACGTATTCACGCCTGCCGCTCTCGAGTTTTACGGGCGCATCAATTTATTGAAAGGCGGACTTGTGTTCGCTGATCTCCTGACCACGGTCAGCCCGACGTACAGTCAGGAAATTCAGACTCCCGAGTATGGGTGTGGGCTGGAAGGGGTCATTCGCGAGCGGAAGCATGTGCTGTCTGGAATTGTGAATGGGATCGATGCGGATCTCTGGAACCCGGCTACTGACCAATACCTGACTGCTCCGTATAGTCCATCCGATATGTCCGGGAAGGCTCGATGCAAGAAGGCGCTTCGACGAGAACTCGGGCTCCGTCCGCTTAAAGGGCCATTGCTCGGAGTGATTGCCCGGCTCACGAGTCAAAAGGGGATTGATCTGGTCATCGACATCCTTCCGGACCTTATGGAACTCAATGTGCAAGTGGTGATTCTGGGGACAGGGGATTCGAACTATGAACAAGGGGTGCGGGAGTTGGCGGAACGTTATCCAGAGAGGATTGCCGTCCGGAATACGTTTGACGAGGGATTGGCCCACCGGATTGAAGCCGGGGCAGATCTGTTTATCATGCCGTCCCGCTATGAGCCTTGCGGCCTCAGTCAGCTGTACAGTCTGCGTTACGGGACGGTTCCTATCGTGAGGAAGACCGGCGGATTGGCCGATACGGTCGTCGGTTATACGCCGCGGGCCCTTAAAGAGTCTCGGGCCACGGGCTTCAGTTTTACGGATACCAGTTCAGCCTCACTCTTAACCTCCATTCTGCTGGCGTTGTCTGTGTACCGGAAGAAGGCGGACTGGCAGCGTCTCGTGAAGACGGGAATGGAGCAGGATCTCTCCTGGGCTCGATCTGCGGCGATCTATCTGCAGTTATTTCAGGAGGTGGTTTTGGGAGAGGGCGCACAAAAAAAGTAAGTGCTCGCCCGCAGGAAGTGAGGGCGAGGATTACCGGAGAGCCGCCTGAAGCGTGAGTTCGAGCTGAGTGAGTCGCTCTCGTGCTTGCGAGGTGTAGTAGGAGTAGTCAGATTCCGTATGACTGTGTAACACTTCCCGGAACTGATTTCTTGCCACGTCCGGTTCTCCGGCTGAAATGGCCAGGGTCCCCGCATGCAAACTGCAGGCTGCAGCCATAGCATGAACATCCACAGCCAGGCGTGAGGCAGGCTGGGTGACTATATTTTTCAAACCGGTCGGTAGAATGGTTTCAAGCGGTGACCGGGTCGTTTGAGTCCGGCTGACTTCGCGCAACTTGTTCGAGTCCAGCAAGGCGACCCCGGTATCTTCAGCCGAGAGGCAGTGGGTATAGGTGCTCCACACGTCCATGAATCTGACGTTGTCGTAACGAACGGAGGTGGTGGCAGGGCTTGATTGGCACCCAACGGCCGAGAGGGCCGTCCCCAGGAGCGCGATCAGGCTGAATGTTCTATTTCGCATGATGCCCATCCCCTCAAATCACTCCACTCTCATTCTTCTCGTCTATGTCAGTGAAAAAGCAAGTCTCGCGCCACGGTCAATAGTTGTAAGTGCTTGAAATATTTTCTGTGTTTTGCCTAATTCTGGAATGGCCTGTCTCAATAATATTCCACTGTGTTGAATAAAACACGGAAGATTAGAGACTAGTTCGACATGGGGGACAGAGGGAAGAGTTGACAGATTATTGGTAGTACATATCCAGAGTAAGGCTTTCGGGTTCGTACGACAAAGGGGCCAAGCCGCGATAGATTTGCCGGGATTGGAGAGATTTGATGATGCCGTCCTGTCGCATGGCGCGTTCTTGGTGGCGAACAACTTCTACCGGGTGTGATTCGCAGATGAATCTCCGACAGAAAGCATGGACCCGGCGACAGGAAATCTATTGTGCCGTTTTGCACCCAAGAGTCCGTAGCGCCGATGCCCTCGACTCGGCTACTATTCGCCGGTCGTGTGGCAAATCTTGAGGTATTCGTGCGTGACGAAAATGCGCTTCTGCGACTGGAGCCAACGCGGCTGAGGGATGTACTTCTCCCTGGCACATCTTCAGAGTCGCTGATATTGTGGGACTCGCTGTTGCGCGTTTTAATACGAAGAATTTCGCCATCGATGAACGGTATACATATTCTTTGAGGAAAGGTTCCTCCGCCAATGAATTCGAGACAACCGCTGACGAAGACCTGCCAATTTCGCAATCTGCTTCTTTCCGAACAGCTGGAGTTCATCTGCGAAGCGCATAACGGACTCAGCGCGAAAATTGTGGAGGAGGCCGGGTTCCCGGGTATCTGGGCCAGCGGTCTCTCCATCTCCGCCCAGTTTGGAGTACGTGACAACAATGAAGCGAGTTGGACCCAGGTTCTTGAGGACCTGGAATTCATGTCCGATGCCACCCAAATTCCCATCCTTCTCGACGGCGATACGGGGTATGGCAATTTCAACAACATGCAGCGGCTCATCCGCAAGCTTGAACAGCGCAACATTGCCGCGGTCTGCATCGAAGACAAACTGTTTCCCAAGACTAACAGTTTTCTGAAGGGCGATGCGCAGCCGATGGCCGATATGCACGAATTCTGCGGCAAGATCAAAGCGGGCAAGGACGCGCAAACTGACCCCGATTTTTGCATTATCGCCAGAGTGGAGGCGTTCATCTGTGGCTGGGGCCTGACGGAGGCCTTGCGTCGGGCTGAGGCGTATCACCAGGCAGGGGCGGACGGTATCCTCATCCATAGTGCGCTTTCGGTGCCGGACGAGATTCTGGCCTTCAAGCGGGAATGGGGAAATCGCTGTCCGGTCGTGATTGTACCCACGAAATACTACTCGACGCCTACGGATATTTTTCGGCAACACGGCTTTTCGATGGTGATTTGGGCGAATCACATGTTGCGGGCGGCGGTGGCGACCATGCAAAAAACTGCGCGGGCCTTGAAGCAAAGTGAAAATCTGCTCTCCATCGAAGACAAGGTGGTGCCGGTTTCAGAAATATTTCGACTACAGAATGCCGCAGAACTCCTGGATGCCGAGGAGCGGTATCTTCCGCGGGGGGCCGACGGCACGTCAGCGGTGGTGCTTGCCGCGTCCCGGGGCGAAGAATTGGGTGAGTTGACGGAGGAGCAACCCAAAACCATGGTCAAAATTCAGGGGGCGCCGATTCTGTCTCATATCGTCGATGCCTACAATGCCGTCGGGATCAAAGATATTCTGGTCGTGCGCGGATATAAAAAGGAGGCCGTAAACCTTCCCAATCTGACCTATGTCGACAATGCTGATTTTTCCAAGACGGGCGAGCTGGCTTCCTTGTCGCTGGCGCTGCAATCCAGAAAGGGACATTTCCAGCCGACGATCGTTTCTTACGGCGACGTGTTATTTAATAAGTATATTCCGCAGGCGTTGTGTCAGGAGCAGGATGATTGTGTAATATTCGTCGACAGTAACTGGCAAGATCAAATCAGTTATGCGCGACTGGGCGGTTTTGCCGAGTGCACATTTCCAAATTCGCGGAAAGCGTTCAATGCGAAGGTCTATCTGAAGCAATTGGGGAAGAAGATTCCGTCTGAAACGATTCACGGGGTTTGGATGGGATTTCTCAAGCTCTCTCCATCCGCGGCCGCCGACATCAACAATCTTATCTTAGAAATGCTGACTCAACCGGAGAATCGGAAGGCCGGCATTCCCCAGCTGCTGCAGGAACTTCTGCGGCGAGAGTATCCGGTTCGGGTGTTGTATACAGTCGGACACTGGCTGGATATCAATAACCTTGAGGATGTGGTGCAGGCCGGAAATTTTTGATGTGTTTCCTCGAAATGAGTTGAGAAGTGCTAAATGAACGGATGCGGGCAATCGCTCCGCCGTGGCATTCGGTTCAAGCGTATTGACGCATTCTGGTTTTCTGGGGAGACAGGGCATGATTGATCCTCAAGAATTTGTCGAATGGCTCCAGTCGAACAATGTTGAGTTTTTTACCGGAGTGCCTGATTCACTGCTCAAAGAGTTCTGTGCTTGCCTTGAGCATGTGCCCGCAGCCGGCCGACACATCATCAGCGCCAACGAGGGGGGCGCCGTTGCGCTGGCGCTTGGGTACCATCTCGCGACAAGAAAGATTCCGTTGGTTTATCTGCAGAATTCGGGACTGGGAAACATCATCAACCCGCTTTTGTCTCTGGCCGATGCGGAGGTCTATTCAATACCAATGTTGCTTGTCATTGGATGGCGAGGCGAACCGGCAGTGCATGATGAACCTCAGCACAAAAAGCAGGGGCGTGTGATGCTCTCAATGCTCGAAGCTATGGAAATTCCCTATTCAATTTTGGGCCCAGAGGCGGATCATGCCGGGGCATCGTTAGGGGACGCACTGGCTTATGTCCAGAAGAACAGCGCGCCGTTTGCGCTCATCGTCAAAAAAGAGACCTTCAAAAGTTTTGTCGGCTCCAGGGGCGAAAAGGCAGCGTTTGAGCTGACTCGAGAGGCGGCCATTCGACAGGTACTTGGGTTTCTTGATGATCGTGATGTGGTTGTTTCCACTACCGGCATGGCTTCCCGCGAGGTATACGAGCATAGGGACAACAAAGGGGAGGGGCATCAGCGGGATTTTTTAACGGTGGGTGGTATGGGGCATGCGTCACAAATCGCCTTGGGACTTGCACTCCAACGACCCGATCGTTCTGTCTATTGTCTAGATGGGGATGGTGCGGTCCTCATGCACATGGGAGCCCTTGCTATTGCTGGAGCGCTGAAGATGAGAAACTTTAAACATATTGTTTTGAACAATGGGGCACATGATTCGGTGGGTGGTCAGCCGACAGTGGGGTTTACTGTTGATATGCTTGGGATCGCGCGTGCGGCCGCATATGAGAAGGTACTACGAGCTCAAACGCAACGTGAACTTGAGGCGTGTTTGATTGACCTGAAAAGGTCAAACGGTCCGAGCCTGTTAGAAATCCATGTGCGCTGTGGGGCCAGGAAAGAACTCGGACGTCCGGCAACCACTCCAGTCCAGAACAAGAGCGCCTTCATGGATTTTCTCGACCACTGACAGGTGGGGCTGGACAAGAGCGGTTAGCCTGATAAGAGAAGAAGGTTCGAAGCAAACTCTCTTGTCCTACCGAGTGCTGTTGCCAGAGGCGGCGCCCGTTATTCTGAAATCCTTTCGAGTTAATTGTCTTCGTGCAAGACTCCGCGAGCCTCTGCATCTTAATCATGGGTAGACCTTGGCTTTTGAAGTCCTGGAATGGTCGACCTCGCTTCTTGATAATTTAAACCGACCTGAATAACAAGGGGAATGCATCGGGGGATAAATCCCGCCCAGGCAAGCGATGTAATGCATGCTGCCTGGTAAGCTCTGGGAGAAAATTCTGTGACCGAAGGTTAGCCTTCAAGTAGGCCGCAATTCATCCGGTACTTTAATCTTGTTGCCGGGGTTGCTGCGGGACGATTCAGTTCGGTTCCTGTCTGCCAGGGTTCACAACTCTTGTGGTCGCACGATGCCAATAAATTGGCTTGGATAGCACCAGCGTTGTGGACGCAACCCTCTTTGAGTGCCGAAAGTCGACCGCCGGGAATGGTTTGACCTGAGATTAGGTTGATCTGTTTTGGCTTTCGATCTGGAAAGCTAAGCTCGAAAAATCTGAACGAGGACCCCTGTTCGAGTTGTGGAGTTTGTTTTTCGCATGATGTGCTTGATGTGTTCTTTGACGGTCTGTTCGGTGATCTTAAGGGCGTTCGCTATTTCCTTATTTGTCCATCCCTTAGCAAGGTTTTCAACCACGGACTGTTCTCTATTTGTAAGCTGAAATCGTTCTTTGGCTTGATCAGTGTTGAGTTGTTGGCGGCGGCCCAATTCTTCAAGTGTGACCACGAGGCGCGCATATTGGATTCCGCCTCGATCAGGGAGGCCAAAGCCCCGAAGTAGTACGGGCTGGTTTGGGTTCCCTGCAATTCTCTTGACCTCAAATTGCTCCCAGTCCTTTGCCTCGGTACGAACTTGAAGCGCCTTCATTATTTCGGTACAGAGCTCGGTGAGGATGGAAGGAAGCACCCCTTGCGCTGCCTTGGCTGGTGCGCCGCCATTTTCAGCCATGTTGATGAGCTTAGACAGCTCAGCAGCTTGCCGATTCATGTGCAATAGCTGCATGGAGGAGGACAAAACGACAATTCCGGCACCCGAGCGCTGGTCCACTAGGTTGTCTACAGGTTCTTGGGATGTTGCAGTATTTTGAGCCACGGCAATACTCCGTAAGGTGCTGAATGTTCCTCGACAATTGAACTATTTCTGATAATCTAAAGCTTGTGAGCGTTACTAGTAATGCTACATAATACTTTCGAGGTAGTCAAATTATACCTTCGAGGGGGCGATCCGTACATCATTGGTATTGTTCGGTGAAGCGCTTGATTCTATACTTCAAAACGGTAGGGAACTTCTTTAGTATACGCCTAAGACTCATTTCGCTCTCTAGCGGTCCCATCCCAGCGGTCGATCGTTTTATTAGTACATGTTTAAATCGATAACGCCAGGCTGTTTCTGTAAATTAAACAATGAGTTGTTGGCGTGTGTGGGGGGTATAGCCCAGGAGACGTGTTTGCAGTTTGTAGCTGGCAAATCGGCGAGTGTTGAATTTTCTGTAATGAGCTCTGTTCCTCTTTCGTTCCTCTGAAACTGAATTCTAGATGTTGGATGAATGCTTTACGGTTGTTGCAAGTGGATAGCTGGATTTTTTTCAGGAGAACAAGTCATGAATGTTAAGGTCGTGATTGGCATAGTTATCCTTGCCGGAAATTGTGTCAGTATGGCAGTAGCCAGTCCATGGGAGCAGGAGCCCAAGGTAACTTTGGTGGCGGGGGCATCTTCAGCACCAGCCTCGTCTGGTACACGCCATGGAGGAGAAGGCGCAGAAAAGTCTTCTCTCACTGTAACGCCAGACTACATTATGGGCCCGGAGGATGTCCTCGAGATTACAGTCTGGAAAAATGCTGATCTATCTAAGCAAGTTCAGGTTCGGCCGGATGGAAGGATTTCTCTGCCGCTGATTGGGGATGTTTCGGCGGTAGGACGAACTGCGGCACAGTTGACCGAAGAAATTTCGGCACGCTTGAAGTCTTACATGGAAAACCCGACAGTATCTATTCTGGTTCGTGAGGTAAATAGTTACCAGATTTATGTTCTTGGGGAGGTAAATGCGCCTGGCAAGTATCCTCTGAAGAGCAAAACCACCTTATTGCAAGCGATTACGATTGCTCATGGATTTACCCCGGTGGCCGCACGTAACAAGATTGTAGTGTTTCGATTTGGTAAGGATGGTGAAGGATTGAACAAGATCAAGGCGAGTTATGACGATATCGTGCTTAGAGATGGGTCAGACCAAAATATAGAGCTGAAGCCGGGAGATCAGATTGTCGTTCCTTCTGAAACGATGGTGGTCTTGCCATCAAGGTAATCTGTAATCGATCGGAAGTTGCCGATGATATTTCGCAAGCGCGAGCCAAAGGAGCTGGGAAATTGAAAACTTTCGGTTGCAGATGGTTGCGGGGGGGGGTATGTATTGTTTTCAGTGCCATCCTGACTCTTCCTGGGTGTTGGATTGGTAATGAGCAAATAGACTTTAATGTTACCTATATTCCGCCGAACGAGTTTTTGTTAGGCCCCGAGGACGTGCTCGTTGTAAATGTGTGGCGAAATCAGGAGCTCTCACGAGAAGTCATTATACGACCTGACGGGAAAATTTCTATGCCGTTGATCGGCGATGTCCAAGCGGCCGGAATGACATCTAATGTCTTGGCAAAAAGAATCGCTGATGGTTTGGCTGAGTTCATGTCAAATCCCACCGTCTCAGTTCAAGTCAAAGAGGTGAATAGTTATTACGTGTATGTTCTGGGGGAGGTCTCGAAGCCGGGTAAGGTTCCGCTAAAATCCTATGCTACAGTTTTGCAAGGCATATCATTGGCTGGCGGCTTTACGACGTTCGCCTCGAGAAATAAGATTCATGTATTGCGGGTCGTCCCAAATGGGCAAGGTCAACCAAAGCAAGTTCAGATCCCCGTTCCCTATGAAGACATTTTGCAAGGTAAAAACTCGGAGGGAAATTTCTTCCTCAAGGCTGGTGATGTCATTGTTGTGCCGTGATCAGTTTTTGAGGATAGGTAAATTCGTACTAATGACTGCGGCACTAGTTTTTGTGTCCCACTGGCTCGTGCCTGAATCTGGGGCTCAGCAAATACGTGTCGTGCCCTCAATCTCAGTCCTTGAACAATACGACAGCAACGTGTTCTTTACTCCGAAAGCTCTGTTGCCGGCAGGGACAAAGGCGAATGATCTCATTACGACAGTCACCCCGCAACTGAACTTTATGCAAGGTAACAACCTCGTAAAAACAAATCTTTCACTTGGAGCAATTGTTCAGAAATTCGTACATAACTCTGAGCTTGATAACGTAGGGTTTAATGCGTCGGGTGGGGTTGATCTATCTCAGTCCGTCAACAGGATCTTGCCCAGAATGAAGGCATTTCGTATCTTTGGAACCTATCAGTATAGTCCATCGGCTCCAGCCTTTGGCGCTGGCAGTCTCGGTGGAGGCTTCGGAGTTGGAGGTGGCGGAGGGTTCGGAACGGGTGGCGTGGGAATTTCCGGGCCGATTGATTCGGGCCTTCTGACGCAACGCATTCGTACCACGATGTATAGTGCTGGTCTAGCGAATTCATATTCACTTTCTCCGACCACGGACTTTCAGACTACGTACACCTATTCGCAGCTGAGTTTTGGTGGTTCCTATGCGCCGACCTCCTCGACGACAGGTCAGGCACCCACGGTGTTTGATACCACCACGCATTCTATTAC
>JACCDZ010119884.1_pt1 | contig 40433 bp, 41 predicted proteins | sample 7449551 | NCBI WGS metagenome assembly JACCDZ01 (sample SAMN15323452, study PRJNA562643) | freshwater metagenome | isolation source: river surface water | place: USA:Blue River Watershed | collected 2017-08-18
TTCGCTACCTTTGGACCGTCAGAGTTACAGCCGCCGTTTACTGGGGCTTAAGTTCAGTGCCTAAGCACTTAACCTTAACCTTGCAGCACCGGGCAGGTGTCAGTCCCTATACATCTTCTTTCGAATTAGCAGAGACTTGTGTTTTTAATAAACAGTCGCTTCTCCCTCTTTAGTGTCAACATAATAATATTATGTCACTCCTTATCCCGAAGTTACAGAGCCAATTTGCCGAGTTCCTTCAATACAGTTATCTTGAACGCCTTAGTATATTCTACTCATCTACCTGTGTCGGTTTAAGGTTAGGTTTATGTTTAAGCTATTTCCAGAAAAAATTTTAAAAATTTTTTGTCACTACTAAACTCCCATTAGCTTTATACTTTAGTAATTTGCCTTAGGGGCCTTTAAATATCGATTTCATTTAATGTTGAATCGAAAACCTTAGATTTTCGGCGACAGTGTTTAAACACTGTTTTAAGCTACTAATGCCAGTATACTTTCTTTTGATATCTCAAATTATTTTTACAAATAATCTTAATAGATTTACAAAATATTCTGCTACCTTGTTTATTAAAATTTCGGATTTATTTTTAGCCTCTATAAATTTTTGTTGCAAAAAAATTAGATCATTGAGCTTTTACGCTTTCTTTATAAAATGGCTGCTTCCAAGCCTATTTATTGATTGTTTTCATTTTTTTACATACTTTTCACTTAAAATAAAATTAAAGTCCTTAATTATTAATCTGGGCTGTTTCCCTCTCGACAATAAACCTTCGCGCTTACTGTCTGACTCTTTAACATAATAAAATGTATTATTAGTTTTTCAAAATTTAGTAAGGTTATTAACCCCCCTTGTTATGAAAGAGCTTTACCCCATTTTATCTACATTAAAGGCTATACTTAAATATATTTCGCAGAAAACCAGCTATCCCTGAGTTTGATTAGCCTTTCACTCCTAATCACAAATCATCCCAATCTTTTTCTACAGATAAGAGTTCGGTCCTCCGATGTATGTTACCATGACATCTTCAACCTGTTCATGATTAGATCACTCAGCTTCGGGTCTTATTTTTTTAACTATATTTTACAAATTATTTACGCCTTCTTAAGTATTAATGTTAAGCTTGCTAAAAAAATAAACTCACTGGCCCATTATGCAAAAGGTAAGTTGTCATTTTAAATAAAAACTTCAACAGATTATTTGCAATAAATTTTAGGCTCTTTTAACTCTTAAAAAGTTCTATTTCACCTTTCCCTCACGGTACTGGTTCACTATCGATTAATAAAAAATAAAAGAATTGAGGGTAGTTCCCCAAAAAATACAAATTTAACATAATTCGTATTTATACAAAATTAATAAATTAATCAATACAGGATTAAAACCTTCTATGAATTTTTTAATTAATTTAATTAATTTTAATTCTTATAATTTGTATTCGCTCGCCACTACTAACAAATTCTCGGTTGATTTTTACAAAGAGTTAATAAAATGTTTTACTTCACCCTCTAAACTAAATTTCTAAAAATAAAATTTCTTTCAAAAGTTATTGAAATTCAAATGTTAAATCAATTTCACTTTTTGCAATACACAACTAAATTTTTTATTATCAAGGCAGTCTTTATATGCATAAAACATTAAATTTTTTTTTTTATCTTATTAAATAGAACAAAAAATTTTAAATAGATCTATTTTTAATGATATTAATTTTTTTATAATAACATTATAATAGAAATTAATATTCTCTTTAAATTTAAAGAAATATAGCCAAATGGTAAGGCAGTCGTTTTTGATACGATCATTTATAGGTTCAAATCCTTTTATTTCTGAAAAAATATAATGAAAAAATTACTTAATAATGCATTTAATAATAAAATTAAACAAATTTTTGGAATAAGTAAAAAAACTAAAGAAAAATTTTTTAATAAATTAGGTTTAAATAACCGTATCTCTTTAGTAAATATAAAAAATTCTCATAGATTAAATTTTAACAAATATATAAACAAAACATTAACAGACAAAAGGTTAGAAGAACGTATTTATAGCTTTATTAATTTTCAAATAAAAAATAAAACTAATAGAGGTTATAGACATTCTTTAAGATACCCTGTACGTGGTCAACGAACTCATACAAATGGAAAAACTAGAAAAAAACATAAACGATAAAATTAATAATAAAAAAATTAAAAAATTAAAAAAACGAAGATCATTAAATTTAATTAAGAAAAATTTTTTTAATAGACCTTATTTTTTAGATTTTAAAAAATTTTTTAATATAACATGTGCTTTAACAAATCTTGAAAAATATATTTATATTAAATTTAAAGCAAATAACTTTTTTTTTACATTATATGATAAAAACAATAATAAAATATTATATCATAAAAGTTCTGGTACTGAAAATATAAAAATTACTAAAAAATCAACAAAATATGTTGTAAAATCTTTTGTACCAAATTTATTAAAAAAATTAGCTTTAAAATTAAAAAAAACATATACTATTGGATTTTTTATAACTGCACCAACTAAAACTAGAAAAAAAATTTTAGTTTCAATTTCTAAAGTATTTCAAAGTAAAAATTTAATAATAAAGTTTTTAGAAAAAAAAGCTTTTAATGGTTGTAGACCTGCAAAAAAAATTCGTAAAAAACGTACAAGATCTTTATCTAAATAATTTAAAATCTTTTATCTAAAATTTGGAGCGGTGGCTGAGTGGTTTAAAGCGTTGGTTTGCTAAACCATTACACCTAGTTTTAGGTGTCATAGGTTCGAATCCTATTCGCTCTATCAAGTTTATAAAAATTCTTTTATAATATTTTGAAATAAGGTATTAATTTAATATTTTCTTTATTTAAAAGAAAAAACTTTAACAATAAAATTTATGAAAATTTTAGGAATTATTTTAACTATTTTAATAATAGTTGTCCCTTTATTAATTGCAGTAGCTTATTTTACTTTAGCAGAACGTAAAATTTTAGGTGCAATACAACGTAGAAGAGGACCTAATGTTGTAGGAGCTTTCGGGCTATTACAACCTTTAGCAGATGGTTTAAAACTTTTATTAAAAGAAGTTATAATACCAAGTAACGCTAATCAAATTATTTTTATATTTTCACCTATATTAACTTTCACAATAAGTTTAGTAACATGGGCTGTAATTCCCTTTGATGCTTACTCAATGTTAAGTGATATAAATTTAGGTGTTTTATATTTATTTGCTATGTCTTCTTTAGGAGTATATGGTATTATTTTATCTGGATGGTCAAGTAATTCTAAATATGCTTTTTTAGGAGCTTTACGTTCTTCAGCTCAAATGATTTCTTATGAAGTGTCTATTGGATTTATTATTTCAACATTATGTTTATTTTCAGGTTCATTTAATTTTACTAAAATTATAGAAACTCAAACAGAAACTTGGTTTATTATTCCATTTTTTCCTTTATTTTTAATTTTTTTAATTTCAGGATTAGCAGAAACAAATCGTCACCCTTTTGATTTACCTGAAGCTGAAGCTGAACTTGTTTCAGGATATAATGTAGAATACTCTTCAATGTCTTTTGCTTTATTTTCTTTAGGAGAATATTCAAATATGTTGCTGATGTCATCTTTTATTTCTATTTTATTTTTAGGAGGTTGGCTTGCTCCTTTAAGTATACCTTTTTTTTATGGATCTTTTTGGTTCTCGTTAAAAATATTAATTTTTGTAATTATTTTTATCTTAGCGAGAGGAATATTACCACGATATCGTTATGATCAATTAATGACTTTAGGATGGAAAGTATTTTTACCATTAGTGATTGCATATTTTATTTTTAACAGTTTTATTGTAATCAATTTTAATATATTACCATTTTAATAAATATTAAAATTCTTGTATGCGAGAGAATAGTATAATAGGTAGAACATTGGTTTCCAAAACCAAAAATATGGGTTCAAATCCCATTTCTCTTGTTAATAATTTTTTGAACAAATTTAAGCTCTTTTTAAGATATATAACCCCTTTTTGTATATAAATATCGATATACAAAAATATAAAAATAACAAAAATGATAAATAAAAAAAATATTAAAACAAAAATTTTTCAAAATACTTCAGCTAGAAAAGACAGCTGGATTAGTTTAAGTAGCAATTATTTAGATATATATCAAAGACTTTATAATAGCAAATATACTTTAACTCGGTTAAAAATTATTTGTATTTTAGAGCTATATCTATACAACTTTTCTTTAAATGAAAAAAATATTTATATTTCAATATACAAATTAAATCAAGAAAAATTAATAAATCGTTTTCTAAGAACCTCTGCAGATAAATTTATAATTTTTTTAAATATTATACGTTCTTTTTTTTTACTTTTTTTGTCAATAATAAATTTTTTTGTAATAAAACACTTTCAAATTTACGATATAATTTTAAATTCTATTAAAGAACGTTCTCCAACATTTGAAAATTGGCTTGCAGAAAATCGAGAAAAGGATAAAAAATATGTAAAAAAAATAAATTTATTCTCAAAAATACTTTTTGGACCATATAATTTTCTAAATGAATATAATATAGATATTGATGATTTATATTTAATTTTATCTAAAAAAGATGGCTCAGATATTTCCGAAAATATTATTTTTGAAATAGAAAGTTTAACACATTTTAACTCAATTTTAATAACATTAAAAATTTTTTCTGAAAATTTTAAAAATATTAAATTAAATTCTGTAAATAAATCTTTTATTAATAAAAAAGATTCTTCAAATATAAAAAAAGAAGAAGAAGATTTTCCTTTTTCTTCTTTTTTTAAAAAAAATTATTATGATTTTGTAGATGTTCCTATCGATTCAAATTTAAGCAAAGAAGATCAAGAACTGGCTAAACTTTTAAAAGAAAAATTTTCAATGAAAGTACTTAAAAATCAATTTTATTTTGTAAATTTTGAAAAAGAAACTGAAATACATTTATTAAGTAAACCAGATTTAGTAAATAAATACAAACAAAGAGGGCATATTGTAATGCTAGATCGATATCCATTAGACCCTTTTATAAGTTCTACAGAAATAAAAAAATTAGATTCTTCAGAAAATTTAACTTTTTTTGAAAAAATTTCAAAATTTTACATAGATTTTAAAAAAGCTAAAACTTATTTTAATCAAGTAATTTGCGAAAACTATATTAATACAAGTGAATTTCATAAAAAACTCATTTTCTTTTTTAAATATATAATACCTTTATATTATTTTGTTTACTTTTTTTTTATAGGCCCTATTTTAGATAATTTTCCAAAAGATTTTAATCCTTTTCTTTTTAAAGTATTTAATACAGGTCAATTTCTTGGTTATTATTATTTTGTAATTCAAATGTTTTTAAATGTATTACATAGTTTTAGAATGTTATTTGTTTTTTTTTATGCGCCTAATAGCCCCTTTTATTTTAAAGTTTTATGGGGTAAAAAATCTATTCCATTTTATCGTAAAGTTTATTATTTTCAAATATTAGTACTTTGTTTTAAACTTATTTTAAGTTTAATAGGATTATTAATAGCTTATCTTCTTATGTTAAGTTTAATGGAAGAAGGAGCTTATGTTTTTATTGATCGAAGAGAAGTTTTACATGAAGGATCAAAACGTAATGCTATTATTGATTTTTTTAAAAGAAAAATTTCTTTTAAACGTTTAATTAAAGAATTTAAAAACCCTAAAATTACAGGATATAGAAGACGTATAAAAGCAGATTTATATTATCGCTTACATAAAATAAAAAAAATATATATGACAGAAACAATGAAAAAAAAAAGATATATTTTTCTTAGACGAATAGCAAGAGCACAAGAGTTAGAAAGAAAAAAAAGTTATGAAGCTTTTTTAAGACAAACAGGACAAAAACGTCCTTAATTAGAGAATTTTATGATAAGACATTATTTTACATCAACACCTTTTGAATTGCTTCCTTCTTTTTTAAAAACTTATAAGAAATCTATATTTAGAATATTTTTGTTACATAATATTATTATTATAGTTTTAAAACTTCCTTTATATTTTTGTATCATTTATTTTAAATTTAATAAGTTTTTAATAAAAAAAAAATTAATTTTAATAAAATTAAACAAATATTTAATAAAATTAAACTTAATTTTAATCTTTCAATATTTTTATTATGTAACTTTAATAAAAGATTTATATTATTTTTTATTAAAAACAAAAAATTCATTTTTATATTATATATATAGAATTTCAATATCAATTGAAACAAACAAATCTTTAGAATATTACGTAAAACATACCATTTTTATAAAATATAAAAAAATAAAAATGTTTTTAAAACAATTATTTTTTATTGAAATATGTAAAATTAAAATACCGTTTATTATTTTTTATATTAACGATTTAAAAATTATATTAAACCTAGTAAAGCTTTTATGTAGTAAAATTTTTTTAATATTAATATATATTGTTGAAAAAATTTTTAAAAATACAAAAAAAATTTTTAAAACCTCGATAATAATAAATAATTTTTTATTTAAAACAATTACAATTATTTATACTTTTGAATTTAAAAAAATTTTCGATCAGATAATGACAATATTAGCTTTAGATTTTAGAGAATTAGTTCAAGATTTTTGTGTATATATATATACAGAATTAGAAGAAAATGGGTTTATTGAAGCATATTATTCTTGGAAAGAAAATATTATAATACTTTATTACTATTATCGTTACATTTTGCCGGTAGAAAATCTAAAACGATATGTTATATATAAAGAAAAATTTAAAAACATTAAACGACATTTGTACTTTATACGTTTTTATGTTTTTCTAAATAGAAAAGCATTCTCAATTATTATTGATAGGTTTTATAAACCTTATGTTTTAACTAAAAAAAAAACAAATGTATCAGATGTTTTTAATATAGTAATACCGTTTTTACAAATATTTAACATTTTAATAATTATATATACAATATATTTTTATTTTATTGGATTGAACTTTACAGATAGTTATATACAAGAAACAGCCGTCTCACGTGCAACTTTGTATAACACAATGTTTTATTATTACTATTCTTTACAAATTTTTTTTTCTTTATATTTTATTTCTAAACTATATTTTGATTTTGATAAATTATCTTTTATGGTTATAGGATATTTAAATAATAGTAAAAAACCTTGGTCAGAAGATGAAGATTCGGTTTTTTTTAATGCTTCTTTAGTTTTTACAACATTTTTAATTTTTGAAATAAGTTTTTTATTTTTAAGTTTTATTATTTTTAATTATTACATGTTAAAAATATATTTTTTTACATTACGTTCAGATTTAAACTTTTATGAATACATTTATTATTTATTTATGGAAAACTTATCAAGTACTTATAAAGAATATGCTTTTTTAGTTTCTTAAAAAACTAATTTTATATCACTCTTATGATTAATAAAATCAAAATTATTTTATATAATTTATTATTAAACATTTATCAGTCATTAAAAAATAAAGTTTTAAAAATTAAATTTGATTTTATTAATGCTATTGTCTTAAATGTAATTGAATTTTATAATATATATTATAAATATATATATATATTTAATAGAAATTATCTTATTACAATGGATAAATGTTGCTTTATAATAATATTTGCGTTAGTTGAAAAAAAAAAACGTCTTATAAATGTCTACTTTTGTTATAAAACAAAATTTTCAGTAGCAAATATAAACAGAATTTTTAATCTATTTAAAAAAATGTTTATGAAATTGTATAATACTACAATATTAAATGTAATTGAATTTTATAATTTTTATCTAAAATACTTTTATAATTATAAAAATGATTTAAATATTACATTAGAGAACTGTCTTATTTTAGTTTTACTTTTTATATTTGAAAAATTAAAACTGTTAAAAAAAAATTGTATAAATATAACAAAAATATATTTATACCTTAATTTTTTATATTTAAGATTTTATATTTTACCACATTTATATAGATTTTTAAAAAAAGTGATTTTAAATTTTGTATATAAAATTATAAATTATTTTAAAAAATTGTCTTTAAACGATTTTTATTTTATTTATTTAATATATAAAAATGTAATAGAATACTTTAATTTAGGTATCTTTTTATTTTTATATATTAATGACAATATTGTAAAGATTATAATACATTATGTCATTAAATTTTTTACATATCTTGATATAATTGCAAAAAAGTATAAAAAACCGTTTAATTCTTTTATAAGAACACTAGTAAATCTAAAAAATGAAATTATCTATCGCTATAAATTATTTAAAATAATATATAAATATATATATATATATTATGTTTTAATTAAAACATACCTATTTGTATTTTTTAAACCTATTATTAATATTTATAAAAATTTAATTAAAAAAATTTTTAAATATGTAATATCTAAAGAACTTATTAGACAGAAAAATTTTAAAAAAAATCTTAGATTTATATATACTTCAGATTTCGATTTAATTGTTGATGCAGGTGAAGCATATTCTAAAAGTTTTATTACAATTTTATACATATTTTTTAAACTTAAACATAATAGCTTTAAAGATTTAATTAAATTTTTTATTATTCGTTTTTATATAAATATTTTACATTCTACATATATTTTTTTTCATATTTATTCGATTGCAAAAGAAAAAATTAAAAATTATAGTACTTTTTTATTAAATATTTTAATATTGGTTGATATCTTTTTAAGATTTGTAGATAAAAAAATATCAGAAGGATTGTTTAATAAAATTTTAATTCGTATAAGCAAAATGTTTTTGGAAATTTTTAATTTATTTTATTTATTAAGACAAATTTTTAATTATTACTTAGAAGATTTTATATTTTATATAATAATTTTAATTTCTAAATTATATACAAAATATAGTGAATGGTATTTTTTTAGTTATTCTTATGATATTTTTGAATTAATAGTTAAAATTCTTTTTAAAAATTTATCTAATAGCTATTACTATTTAAAAAATCTATATTATAAATCATTGAAACATAATTTAAAAACTTTTAGTAAATTTTTTTTTAATGAAATTTTTGATAACATACAAGACTCAAAAGTTAGTTATAAACAAGGTTTTGATCATATTTCAAAAGATCTTGTTGATGCTTTTAATTTATATTTATATGATGTTATTTTTAAATTATATTTTGATTTTTCAAAAATAAAATATTATTTTTTTGGATTTTTTAAATTTACTCAACAATCTTTTAATTATCTTCATTTTAAACAACTTATTTTAACTCTTTTATATATTTTATTAGAGCATTTTGACTTTTTATTTTTTAAATACCATTTCATTTTTATAATTTTAAAAGTAAGATTTGGTAAAATTAAAAAAGCTTTAATCGACTATATTATTTATAAATTAGTAAGAAGTTTTTTATTTTTATCTTATAAATTATATGAAGAAACAGGTCAATTTTATCATTTAAAAATAAATAAATACTCAATAATGATAATGCAAAATTATCTTGGACGTATTTCTAACTTAAAAAAAAGATGTTTAGAAAGTATACATACTTTTTTTTTAATATTATTTACATATTTAAATGATCAAATAATTAAATTTCCAGAATTTTTTTTAATAGATTATGGAAATTTATGGAAAAATATTAAACAAAATTTAATTATTTTAGAAAATATTTATAAACAACATTCTTATAATATATTTCAACCTATGTATATTTACATAGTAAAAACAAATATTTTACATACATTTATTTTTTATTTTAAAAAAGTATTTCGATTAAAATATTTTTTTATTTTTTATTTTTGTGGATGGTGGGGATGTTTTGTAGATTTTCCAACATTATTTGTTATATGTTACTTTTCTTTTAAATTTAGTTCTATTTTTCTTGGAATTTACTGTTTTTTTAATATATATGATATATTAAGAACTTTTAAATATTACTTACTATTTAATATCTTAAACGTTAATAATCTATTGTCTGAAGAAAAAATTCGAGAAAAAAAACTATCTCTAAATGTAGTATCTGTTAGTTTTCTTATACAAACTTTAAAATTTATAAAAGATATTTTTTTACATTTATTTTTTTTATATTTTTCTTTATTCTATTTATAATAAATTTTTTGTTCTAAAAGATAAGATATTAGTATTATCATAAATTAAAAATTTTTAAAAAAATTTTTTATCTTAAGAAAGATGTAAACTTTTAAAAACAATTTAAAAACATATATATATGATATTAAAAAATAATATGAAAATATTCATAACCGGAATTAATAAAATGGCTATTTTATATTTTATAAAGGTATTAAATAAATTTTTAAAATTAACTTACAAAGAAACAAAAACTTTTGTTAGTTTACCTAAAAATGAAAAACGTTTAACATTATTACGTTCTCCTCATAAATTTAAAAAATCAAGAGAACAATACTCTTTAATAAAATATAAATACTTAATAGAGTTAGAAAAATTTACTCCATACACATATTTAATAATAAATTCAATTAAACCACAATTTATTAATTTAGATTTTAAATGGAATATTAAAAACTCAGAAAAATAATTAAAGAAATTTAATTATTAGAGAAAAAAGAAAATCTGAGACCTAATAGGTACTTTTTTCTCCTGTATTTCATTATACAGAACCCATATTTTACCAAATTTAGTGCGAAAGTTTGATTTTTTTTTAATTTATATTTTACTATGTTACAAATCGCAGCACAAAAAATAGGAGCAGGTTTATCTACATTTGGATTAGCAGGAGCAGGAGTTGGTATTGGATTAATATTCTCTTCTTTAATTTCTGGAATTGCAAAAAACCCAAATTTAAAAGATGAATTATTCAGATTCGCAATTTTAGGATTCGCTTTAACAGAAGCTATCGCTTTATTTGCATTAATGATCTCTTTTTTAATTTTATTCTTAAACTAAAAAGAATTAAATTCTAAAAAAGATTTTGGGGCTTTTAACAGGTTGTTATTTATTTATTAAAATATAAAATTTATATTTTAGTAAAACACAAAATTTTGAATAAAATATTGTTTTTTATTCTTTAATAAGCTATCGTCGATTTATAAATTATCTTTTAAAGATAATTTATTATACTTAATTAAGTTATAATTAAATTTATAACTAATCAAATTTAAAGATTTTATTTCTAATTTGTTATTAATATTTTTTTTTAATTCAACAAATTTATTAAAATAATAAAAATTTTTATCTTTTAAAAAATAAAAACTATTTTCTTGACGTTTATCGTAAATTTTTTGAAAATCATGTTCATTTTTAATAAAATTTAATGTTAGAGGAAATTTAAATTCATTTACTATTTTTTTTATTAAATTCTTTTTATTTAAATTTTCACATGTTAGTTTATTAACTAAAATATTAACATTATTTTCAGTATTTATATTATTTTCATTAAAATTATCTTTAATAATTATATATTTATATATGTTAAAATAATTATCTAAATTTTTTATATTTAAATTTTTTTTTAAAATTTTAGCTTTTTTCATAATGATTTTTATTTAAAAATTGTATATTATATACATATTTAAATTTTTTTTCTTTTTTATATTTTTTTTTAATAAGTACTTTTTTATTACACGCAAAATTTATAGATAATTTCATACTACATGGAAACTTTAAAGTAAGATATTTTAAAGAAATACTATTTGGCATTATTATTGAATTAAAATTACCTTTATCAACAACAAGATAATCATTATATTTTGAATCTAAAAAAATAGAATCTAATTCTGTTTTAGGGAAAAATCCAATAATTCCAAAAGTATATGCTAAAAAACCACCTTTAGTTGGTCTTAATAAAATACAACTTAATTTATTTTTTTTTCTGAAATAATGTATTAAATTTTGTAATTTTGTATTTTCAATTTTTATTTTTGATGTTTTTTTTATTTGTAAATTTAATTTTTCTTTATGTTTATAAATATGTTGATTTAATAAAACACTTTTTCCTTTGTTAAAATTTTTTAAATTTACATGTTCAAAAGTTGTACAATTATCTAAAATTGAAATAATTTTGTCTTTTTTTAATGTTTCACGTAAATAATATTTTGAATAAACATTTTTTACTAAACTTAAATTTTCTAGAAAGTTATAATTTATTTTTATCATAAAATATTTTTATTTATTCAAAAACAATTTTAGTATTAATAGGTAATCGTTTTTTTGAAATATTTAATGCTTTTATAACAAGAAGCTTAGTTTTAGATTCTATTTCACATAAAAGCATTCCAGGTCTTAATTTTGCTACCCATGAATCAATATTTCCTTTACCTTTACCCATACGTACTTCTAAAGGTTTTGCTGTAATTGGTTGATGAGGAAAAACATTTATCTTTAATTTACCTATTCTTTTTATTAATTTAGTTAAAGTTTGTTTAAAACTTAATAATTGTATAGAATCTAGTCTTCCAAATTCCATTATTTTTAAAGCAATTGATCCAAACCTTATTCTATTTCTTTCTTTTACGTTAGTAATTTTATTAAATGTTTTACCTTTTTGATATTTTTTAAATTTTTTATTTTTTGGTGTATATAACATATATCTTAATAACTTATTGACATTGTGAAACCAAATGTTCCATAACGTGTTTCTGCATAATCATATGCTGTTAATATTTCTTTATCGATAGTTTGAGTAGAAATAGAACCTACTATTATAATAGAATTTGAAGCTCTTGTTTTTCCTTTAATTTTACCATTTAAAACTAATTTAATACCAGCAATATTTGGTGATAATTTTTTTAATAATGCAAAATTTTCTTTTACAAAAGAAATAAATTTACTATGTTTTTTTTTAGATAAGTATTTAAATATTTCTACTAAAATTAAAAGATAGCTTTTAGCATGAATTTCTTTTTGAGCAAGTAAATTCGATATTTTTAAAAAATCTATAAATAAATTTAATTTACGATCGAATAAATTTTTTAAATATTTATTATTATCTTTGTAAAATAATGCAGTTTGTTTTTTTTTTAATTTTAAATTTAAATTTTTTGCATTTAAAACAATTTTATTTAATTTTAAAATTTTTGTTGTTTTACTAAATAAAATTTTTAAAGCTTTTTTATTATTAGTTGTTTTTGTTTTTATTTTTTTTAATTTTCGTTTGAATTGTATACTTTTAAAAGTACGAAAAAAGAAATATAAATTTAAATATAATTTATTATTTATAATATTAATAGTATAATCAGTAAGTAGAATACCTTTTTTTAATAAAATATGTTCTAAATACTTTATAAAATTATATAAATAAAAAAATTGTTTTAAATTTAATGTTTGAAAACTTAAATTTTGTAAATTTTTTCTTAATGTTATTAAATTTGATTTATTTCCCATTTTTTTTTCTTAAATTTTTTTTAGAGTTTTGTTTTTTTACTTTAGTTCGTGTTTGTATAAACTCACCAAATTTATAACCAACTTTTTCTCTAGTTATATATATTTTTTTAAAACTTTTTCCATTATAAATATCTATGTATTTTCCTATTAATTTTGAAGGTATACAAGTGCTTTTATCCCAAAGTTGTAAATGTTTTTTTAATTTTTTTTTTAAAAAAACATTGTTACAAAAAAATCCTTTCCAAATTGCTCTTGACATAATTATTTATTTTTTTTGAAAACAGTAGGTTTACCTTTAGTAGGTTTACCCCAAGGAGTAACAGAAGGACGACCTCCATTTGTTCGACCTCCATGAGGATGATCTACAGGATTCATAGCAATACCTCGAACAGAAGGACGATGCCCCTTTAAACGATTTATTCCTGCTTTACCTATTACTGTATTTTGTAATAAAGAATTTGATAAAATACCTAAAGAAGCTGCGTTCTCAACATCAACATTTAAGATGTTATTTGAAGGTAGACGTATTTTAGCAATAAAATTTGTCTTTTGAATTATTTGTCCAAAAGTACCTGCTGACTTAATAAATTGAGTCATTTTATCTTTTTTAACTGATAAATTATGTATTATTGATCCTATAGGTAAATTTTTAATAGGAAGTCTATAACCTAAATTAATTCTTTTAAAATTATTATTATAATAAATTATAGTTCCTGGGTAAACACCTTCAGGCATTAAACATATATCAAATTTTTTTGTTACTAAATCAAAAACATTTCCCACAAAAGTACCTCTGTTTGGATCATAATTTATACTTATAATTAATTTTAATCCAAAATTTAAATTTTTAAAGTTTACATTGTAATAAGATGCTTTAACACCAGATTGCTTGTGACGTACTGTTATATGACCTGTTGATTTACTTCTTCCTGAATCTCTTTTCAGAGTTTTTTTTAATACTTTTAATAAAGTATTATATTTACTTAATAAATTTTTTTTTAAAATAACTCTATGTCTTGTTCCTGGAGTTTTTGCTTTTAATTTAATTAAATTCATTATTTAGGTATTTAGTTTAAGTAGCTCAGTGGTAGAGCAGTGGATTGAAAATCCACGTGTCAGTGGTTCAATTCCACTCTTGGACAATTTATTATATAAAAAATCAAAGTGGTGAAATTTGGTATACACGTTAGATTTAGGCTCTAATTTCTAAAAAAAAGATATAGGGGTTCAAGTCCCCTCTTTGATAAAATAAATTTATAAAATACTATTAGATTATATAGCTCAGTGGTAGAGCAATGGACTTTTAATCCAAGGGCCTTGGGTTCAATTCCCAATATGATTAAAATTGTAAAGCATTCTTAGCTTAATTGGATAGAGCAGCAACCTTCTAAGTTGTAGGTTATAGGTTCAACTCCTATAGGATGTGAATTAAATTTATAATTTATTGGATGAATGGCTGAGTGGTTTAAGGCGTTAGTCTTGAAAACTAATATATTAATATGTCAAGGGTTCGAATCCCTTTTCATCTTTATAAAATAACAAAAATAATTAAAATATGAATACACAATTAATAAAATCATTAGCAAAATTAAAAAATGCAAGTATTTTAAAAAAAAAATCAACATTACTTTTTTATAATCAACTTACTCTTAATATAATAAAAATATTATATAAAGAAGGTTTAATTCAATCATATAATTATGAAATTGATAGTAAAACAAATACTATCTGTTTAAAAGTTTTTTTAAGATATAATAACAATAAATCAATGTTAAATAATATAAAATTGATGTCTAAATCAACAAAACATGTTTATTTATCTTTAAATGAACTTTCTTTTATAAAAGAACGTTATTCTCTTTTAATTCTTTCTACAACAAAAGGATTATTAACCTCTCTAGAGTGTAAACAAAAAAAATTAGGTGGTAAATTATTAGTAATATGTTAAATTTAAACACAGGAATCTCTTTTATAATAAATAAAAAAATTGTTATAAAGAAAAACTTAAATAATCAATTATATATAATTAATAATAAAAGATTTTTTGTTATTAAATTTAAAGATAATTTTTTTAAGTATTTTTATATTCCAGATTTTATTAGTTTAGAAAAAAATGAATCAGAAATTTTTTTAATAAATAATTCAAAAATTTATGATCATATACTTTATTTTAATAATATCTATTTTTCAATTGTAAAATTAAATAACAATTCTATGCGTCTATTGAAAAAAAAATTAATTTTAAAAGGCTTAGGGTTTAGAATGAATTATTCATTAGATGAAAATTTATTAGAATTAAAATTAGGATACAGTCATAAAGTTTTTTTAAATTTTAAAAAATTACCTTTTTATATAACTTTAATTAAAAATAGAATGGTTATTCAGGGAATTGACTCTGTTGAACTGGGTAATATGGCTAATAAATTAAAAAATTTAAAAACATTAAATATGTATAATGGAAAAGGTTTTTGGTTTAAAGAACAAAAAGTTAAACTAAAACAAGTAAAAAAAAAATAAAAATATGTTAAAAAAAGAAATTAAACTTAATTTACTAAAAAATTTATTTAATACTCAATTTTTATATTTAGAAAATTATAAAATTAAAAAAAAATCAAATAAAAGATTTAATAATGTTAAAGTTAAATCAATGTATTTAGATTTCTTCAAAACTTTAGTTTTATTAAAACAATTTATTAGATGTTTACAACATTTAAAAAGAATAAAACCTTCTATAAAAAATTTACAAATTGTAAGTTTAAAAGAAGAACATTTAGATTTATTTTCTTATTTTTTAAAAACAAAATCTTATATTAATATTTCAAAACGTTTATTATTAAATGAAAGAAAAAAAATAAATAATTTATTAGTTTTAGATGACAAATTATTTTCTAATTCAAATTATTTGAAAAATGCTTTTTTAAATAAATATTATACAATTTTAATAATTAATAATTTTTTAAAAATAAATAATTCAGGTATATATCAAATAAAAAATGATTTAACTGATATTAAAAAATTAATTTTTTTAATTGTTTTATTAAATAAAATTTATAATATAAATTTATCAAAAAATCAAGAATAAAATTATGCTAACTAAAAAAATAAATCAATATTATAATCGAAAAGATTTAACATTTGAAAGATTACCTTTAAAAGTATTAAAATTACATCGTACAAAATGGAAATTTGTTCAAAATAAAATAAGAAAACATTTTAAACTTTTAAAAAATTTTTCTATTTTGAAAGCAAAAGAAGGAAAAATTCCTTTTAAAAAATCTTCAATACCAACAACTGAATATTTAAATTTTATTAAAGTAAATTGTCGACCTTCAACTTGGAGTAAAGTAAAAAAAGAATTTAAAACATCTTTTAATTCAAATATGTCTTTACAAGTTAAATTTTTTAAAGTTTTTTCAAAAAAGTTTTTTAAAAGAGAAAAAAAAATAAAAAATACAGTGAATTTAATTAATAAAAAATTTGTGAGGCCAGAATTTAATTTAAGTATCTTATTGTTACGTTTAAGGTTTTTTAAAAGCATTTATGAAACAAAAAATGCTATAAATTTTGGAAATGTTAAAGTTAATCAAAAAAAAATCTATAACAATGTTTTTTTAGATAAAGGGGATATTATTACTTTAGATGAGAGTATAATTAAATATTATCCTCAAAATTCTATTTATATTTCAAATAGAAGTTTAAATCCTTATATAGAAACTGATTATTATTCAGGAACTATTGTAGTATTAAAATCTTATACAGAATTTGATTACAAAGATTATTATTTATTTTTAAAACAACGTTTTAATATTAATAAACTTTTAAAATAAAAAATATAGCGCGAGTATATATTAACGGTAAATTTTCTGCCTTCCAAGCAGACGTTATGGGTTCAAATCCCATTACTCGCATAAAGGGGATATAACTTAGTGGTAAAGTGTGTGCTTTGCAAGCATAAAATAATGGTTCGATTCCATTTATCTCCATAAAATTGACGATATATCTTAATTGGTTAGAGTATTGGAATCATAATCCACATTATAAGGGTTCAAGTCCCTTTTTCGTTATTTATTGTTTACGGAATGTGGCGTAGCTGGTTAGCGTGTCTGCTTTGGGAGCAGAAGGTCATGCGTTCGAATCGCATCGTTCTGAATTTTTAAAATTTTATGGATATAGCTTTAGTTTTTAATTTAACAAAAAGTCTTATTATAACAACTTGTTTTTTTGTAATTACCGTAGTAAATCCTATACAAGCATTATTATTTTTAATTTTAACATTTTATGGTTCTTGTGTTTATTTTTTACTATTAGGTGCTGATTATTTATCTTTTTTTTTTTTAATTGTATATGTTGGAGCAATTTCAATATTATTTTTGTTTGTTGTAATGATGTTACATTATGATCTTACAGAATTTTCAAAATTAAGTATTGTAGATTGGATTTTTATTTTATTTGGTTTTTTTCAATGTTTTTCAGCAGGATCTTTAGAAGTTTTTTTTAGAACATATATTTTTGGGGATTTTGGAAATCTATTATATAATCATTATATTTTTCATATATTAGTAGCTGGAATAATGCTTTTAGTAGCTCTTATTGGATCTATTATTTTAACATTTAATTTTAAAAAACAGAATAAAAATACATTTTTTCGTCAATTATCACGATCTTCAAATAGTTTAAAAATTTTTAAAGTTTAAAATAAAACTTTTAAGAATGACTATCTCAATTGGTAGAGTATTTCGCTTACAACGAAAAGGTTAGTGGTTCAAATCCACTGTTATTCAAACGTTATTGTATAATTATTGAAGAAGTAGCTTAATTTGGTTAGAGTGCTAGCCTGTCACGCTAGAAGTTGCGGGTTCAAATCCCGTTTTCTTCGATATTATAAAAAGCTTTTTTAGTCTAATGGTTAAGACATTGCCCTTTCACGGCAAAGTTATGAGTTCAATTCTCATAAAGAGTGTTATTAATAAATTTTTAACATATGAATTGATATTGTAATATATTTAATTATATTTATAATTTAATATTTTAATAGTAAATTATGTCAATGTATATTTTTTCTTTTTTACCAGAAATTGTTTTATCATTTTTGCTACTTTCACATGTTTTTTTAATTTCTAATCATGCAGAGCTAGAAATTGAAACTAAAAAAACAAAATCACTGCCTGGTTTTGAATATTTTATTTATTTACTTATAATTTTAAGCTTTACAATGTATTCGATTTTTTTAACAAAACCTATTTCATCAAATACAGGAATAGCTTTATTTTTAGTAAATGAATCTACTCAAAACTTAAAAATTGCTTCTGTTTTAATAACAATGTTAATTTTATGTTTTATATATAGAGCATCTCTTATTGAAAATATTAATTTTAAAGAACAATCTTTTTTTATTATTTTAGTTTCTTTAACAGTTTTTTTTTTAATAAGTGCTACTGATCTATTAATTGTATTTCTTTTATTTGAAATACAAACTTTTTGTTTTTATATTTTAGCTTCTATTCGTAGAAATTCAATTATGTCAGCAGAAGCTGGTTTAACTTATTTTGTAGTTGGAGCTTTTGTTTCAGGTACTTTTTTAATAGGATGTGTTTTATTTTATTCTATCTTAGGTACTTTAAATATCAAAGAAATTTTTTTATTAAAAAATATTGCAGATATTAATTCTATTCAACTTTTTTTTGCTGTTGCATGTATTATTTTAGCATTATTTTTTAAAATAGGAATAGCGCCTTTTGTTACAGTTATTCCAGATGTTTATGATGGGTCACCTTTATCATCAACAATTATTTTTTCTGTATTACCAAAAATAGGAAGTGTAACTTTTTTAATACATTTTTTTCAAAATAGTGTAAATTCTATAGAAAGTGTAAATATCATTTTTTTAATTTCAGGTTTTATTTCTATTGTAATTGGAACTATTTATGCTTTAATGCAATTAAGAATTAAAAAATTATTATTATTTAGTTCTGTAGTTCAAATGGCTTTTGTTGCATTAGCAATTTATCCTAATACAAAAGAAGGTTATATTGCTGCCTATGTTTTTTTATTTATCTATTTAATTAGTTTAATACTTTTATGGGGATTATATGTTATTATTTATTCATTTTTTAACCCAAAATCAAAATTTGAAATTAATACAATAACTAAAAAAAGTTGGGATCCTATGTATTTAACAACTTATTCAGATATATCAGAATTTTCGTCTATGATTGCATTAACTATTTTAATTGTTTTTTTTTCAATGGCAGGTATTCCTCCTTTTGTTGGTTTTTTATCAAAAATAGCTGTTATTTTTAATATAGCATTAACAGAAACATATCTTGCTGCAATTATTTTTTTTCTTAATTCGGCAGCAATATTTTATTATTTACGTGTAATTAAAATTACTTATTTAGAAAAATTAGATAAATTTAAAAATTTTGATAAATTTATTCTTAATAATGATATTTTAAGAATGTATGAGTTTTTTTCTCTACTAATATCAACAGGTATTTTAATATATACATTTATAAATCCAGATTTTTTATATTTTATATCAGAATCTGTTGTTTGTCTTTAAAATTTTGTTAAAAATTCCTTTATAATAATAATTTAAATTAAAAATATGATTTTAAAAGTTGAAGAATTAAAAAATGTTATTCCATTTTTAGTTTATCAAAGATTTCATGATGAAAATACATTAGTAATATCTTTGGATAAACTTTTATTTAGTTTAAAATGTTTAAAAAATCACATAACATATCAATATAAAGTTTTATCTTGTATATCTGGTGTTGATTTTTTAGAAAAAAGTAATTATAGATTTTGTGTTGTTTATGATTTATTAAGTATAACATTTAATAATAGATTAAGATTAAAAGTTTTTACAAATCAAACCACATATGTTCCTTCTATTGTAAATATTTTTATTAACGCAAATTGGTGGGAGCGTGAAATTTGGGATTTATTTGGTATTTTTTTTAAAGGTCATCCAGATTTACGCCGAATTTTAACAGATTATGGTTTTGAAGGATTTCCTATGAGAAAAGATTTCCCTTTATATGGATTTTTTGAATTAAGATATGATGATATTGATCGTAAAATTGTGATGGAACCAATTTCATTAACACAAGAGTTACGTTATTTTTCTTTTTCAACATCTTGGTAATTTATTTATGAGTTTAACTAAAAAAGATTTAATTAAAAATTTAAAAAATTTTACTATAAATTTTGGTCCACAGCATCCTGCTGCACATGGAGTTTTACGTTTAGTTTTAGAATTAGACGGAGAAGTTGTAAAACGTGCAGATCCTCATATAGGTTTATTACATAGAGGTACTGAAAAATTAATTGAATATAAAACATATATACAAGCTTTACCTTATTTTGATCGTTTAGATTATGTTTCTATGATGGCTCAAGAACATACATATTCTTTAGCGATTGAACAGCTTGCAAATATACAGATACCAAAAAGAGCTCAAATTTTAAGAGTAATTTTTTGTGAAATTACTAGAATTTTAAATCATTTATTAGCAGTAGGTTGTCATGCAATGGATGTAGGAGCTATGACTCCTTTTTTATGGGCGTTTGAAGAACGAGAAAAATTAATGGAATTTTATGAAAGAGTTTCAGGAGCACGAATGCATTCGGCTTATATAAGACCTGGAGGTTTAGCTTCAGATATTCCTTTAGGATTATTAGATGATATTTATTTATTTTGTGTTCAATTTGCTATTCGTTTAGATGAAATTGAAGAAATGTTAACTAATAATAGAATTTGGAAACAACGTTTAGTTGATATAGGTGTTGTTTCTGCGAAAGATGCTTTAGAATGGGGTTTAAGCGGTGTTTTACTAAGAGGTTCTGGTATTTTATGGGATTTACGAAAAACACAACCTTATGAAATTTATTCAGAATTAGAATTTTCTATTCCTGTAGGTACAAACGGAGATTGTTTTGATCGCTATTTAATAAGAGTAGAAGAGATGCGTCAATCTATTAATATTATACAACAATCTTTAAATAAATTATCAAAACATTCTACACCAATAAAAACTTTCAACAATAAAGTTAATTCTTTATCACGTTTTGAAACAAAAAAAACAATGGAAGGTGTTATACATCATTTTAAATTATTTACAGAAGGGTTTAACGTGCCTTTTGGTGAAACTTATACTGCAACAGAAGCACCTAAAGGTGAATTTGGTGTTTATTTAATCTCAAATAATACAGATAAACCGTATAGATGTAAAATAAAAGCGCCAGGGTTTGGTCATTTACAAGCTTTAGATATGATGGCAAAAAATCATATGATCGCTGACGTTGTTACTATTATAGGTACACAAGATATTGTTTTTGGAGAAATTGATCGATAATTTTTATTTTACGAAATTTTAATTAAATTAATGATTTATAGTATTTTTAAGTATTAGTATTACTTTTTATTCATTTTTATAAAATATCATCTTTGATAAAGATTTTTTTTAGCTTAGTAAAATTTTTTTAAAATTTTACTTTTTTTTATGGTATTATTTACCATATTTACTTTAAATATAATTGCATTATTAGTTTTACTATTTGTATCTAATAATTATATTTATCTTGTAAAAAGATTATCGATCTTTTTTTCAGGCCTTATTCTTTTATTATCTATTTTTTTATTTTTAAAATTTAAAGCTACAACTTTTTTTCAGTATCTTTTTTCTTTTCATGTAAATTTATTCTATTTTAATCTTGATTTTTTTTTTGGATTAGATGGAATTTCTGTTTATTTTTTTTTATTAACAAGTTTACTGACATTTTTATGTATTCTATTTGTTTGGAATGAAGAATCTTTTAAAAATTATACAATATTTTTATTGTTTATACAATTATTTTTATTTTTTATTTTTTCTATATTAAATTTATTTTTATTTTATATATTTTTTGAAGCTTTATTAATACCTATGTTTTTAAAAATAGGATTATGGGGTTCAAGAGAACGTAAAATTCGAGCAGCTTATTTATTATTTTTTTATACCGTGGTAGGTTCTTTATTAATGCTTTTAGGTATTATTTATATCTTTAAAACAATTGGAACTACAAATTTTGAGTATTTATTTGCTTATAACTTTAGTTTTACTGAACAGTATTGGTTATGGTTAGCATTTTTTTTATCATTTGCTGCAAAAATTCCTATGTTTCCTTTTCATATTTGGTTACCTGAAGCTCATGTTGAAGCACCGACCGTAGGTTCTGTTCTTTTAGCTGGTATTTTATTAAAATTAGGAGTTTACGGATTTCTACGTTTTAATTTAGTTTTATTTCCAGAAGCATCTTTATTTTTTTCACCTTTTATTTATTTATTATCTGTTTTAGGAATAATTTTTGCTTCGTTAAGTGCTATACGTCAAACTGATTTAAAACGTATTGTAGCATATTCATCTATCGCTCATATGAATTTAGTAACTTTAGGTATTTTTAGCTTTAATTTAGTTGGAATTGAAGGAGCTATTTTTCAAAGTTTAAGTCATGGTTTTGTTGCAAGTGCATTGTTTTTTATTATTGGTATATTATATAATAGATATCATTCACGTGTTTTATTTTATTTTAGTGGTTTGGTACAAACAATGCCATTATTTTCAATCTTTTTTTTAATTTTCACTATGGCAAATATTGCCTTACCAGGTACTAGTAGTTTTATTGGAGAATTTTTACTATTATGTGGTATTTTTGAAACAAATTTTGTAATAGGTATTTTAAGTTCTATTGGTGTAATTTTATGTGGTTCTTATTCATTATGGTTATTAAATAGAACTTTATTTGGAAATTTAAAAATAAATTATACAAGTTCATTTAAAGATTTAAACTCTATTGAATTTTCTATACTATCTCCATTAGTATTTTTTGTATTTTTATTAGGTTTATATCCTAGTTATTTCACAGATTTTATAGATATTTCAGCAATTAATTTATTATAAATTATGCGAAAAGGCTCTTTTTTTAATAATTATAAATCTCAAATTTTTCAAGAAAAATCTTTAACAAATTTAGATTTAATTAATAAATATACTATAACTTCTGTAAATAAAGTTCCAAATATAAAAAGATTAATTATTGATGTATCTTTAAAAGATATTGAAAAACTTTTTCATTTTATGGAATTGTCACAAAAAGATCTTTTTATAAAAATATTTACATCTGTTGTATTTTTTCATTTATTTGATTTACCTTTCTTAAAAACAATAAGTAAATCTGATGAAACAACAGTTTTTAAAGTTACTATTAATCAAGAAGAAGCTTTACTAGATTTTTTATTTTTGTATTTAATTGAAACTTCAAATAAAAAATCTTATTCTTTACTTTTAAAAAATTCAAAGAAATTAAAATTAAAAAATTTAATAAATTTAAGAACTTTTTTTGATTTAAAGAAAATTGATGAAATAAATACTTTTTTAAATGAATTTGTATATATTAAAGAATTTATTGTAAAATTAAATTTTTTAATACATACTCCTATTACAATTAAAAATTACGATAATTTAATTAAAAATTTACCGTATTTTTGGGTTATTAAATAGTGAATTTATATTGTAACAAATTTAATATTGTTAAATTTATATTAAAAAAATAAAATATGTTATTATCTATTCTTTTATTTCCATTATTAGGTTTTTTAAGTGGAAGTTTATTAGGACGTTTTTTAGGTCGAACTGTATTCTTTCTAAATACCTTTTTTATTTTTCTATCTTTTAGTCTTTCTATTTTATTATTTATTGATATTTTAACTAATGGAAATACTTATATTGTAAAATTGACAGATTGGGTTTCATCAGGATTTTTATTAGTAAATTGGAGTTTCTGTTTTGATAGTTTAACTTCTATTATGTTAATAATTATTACAATGATTTCAACTTTAGTACATTTATTTTCTACTGAATATATGGAATATGACCCACATTATCCTCGTTTTATGTCTTATTTATCTTTATTTACATTTTTTATGATAATATTAGTAACTAGTAATAATTTTTTACAAATGTTTGTTGGTTGGGAAGGTGTTGGTTTATCTTCTTATTTATTAATTAATTTTTGGTTTACACGTATTCAAGCAAATAAAGCAGCTATAAAAGCTATGTTAGTAAATCGTGTAGGAGATTTTTTTATATTATTAGCGATTTTTTTTATATATTATAACTGCAGAAGTTTAGAATATGATGTTGTTTTTAGTTTAACACCTTTATTGTTAAATACAAAAATAATGTTATTAAATTATCAAGTTAATATTTTAGATATAATTTGTATTCTTTTATTTTTAGGAGCTATGGGTAAATCTGCTCAATTAGGTTTACACACTTGGTTACCGGATGCAATGGAAGGTCCTACACCCGTATCTGCATTAATTCATGCAGCTACCATGGTTACTGCAGGTATCTTTTTAATAACTCGTTGTTCATATTTTTTTGAATATTCTCAAATAGGTTTAAATTTTATAATCATTATAGGAAGTTTAACAGCATTTTTTGCATCAACTGTAGGTTTATTTCAAAATGATATTAAACGTATAATTGCTTATTCTACTTGTAGTCAATTAGGTTATATGATTTTTGCATGTGGTTTATCAAATTATGAAACAGCAATGTTTCATTTATCAAACCATGCGTTTTTTAAAGCATTATTATTTTTAGCTGCAGGATCTGTAATTCATGCTGTGTCTGATGAACAAGATATTCGTAAATTAGGAGGATTACAAAAATTATTACCTTTTTCATATGCAATTTTATTTATAGGATCTATTACTTTAATGGGGTTTCCATTTTTAACAGGTTTTTATTCAAAAGATGTAATTTTAGAAGCTGCTTTTGCAAAATATACAAATTTAGGACATTTTTCTTTTGTTTTAGGTACTTTAACAGCTTTTTGTAGTTCATTTTACTCAATACGTTTATTATATTTAACCTTTTTATCTGAGCCAAATGGAAATCGTTCTTTAATAACAAATGCTCATGAATCTTCTTGGAGAATTCGATTACCTTTAGTTATATTATGTTTTTTTAGTATTTTTATTGGATACTTAACACAAGAAATTTTTATAGGTTTTGGTACAAATTTTTGGCAATCTTCAATTTTTATTTTACCTAAAAATTATATAATAAGTGATATTGAATTTGTATCGTTTTTTTTTAAATTGTTACCGTTAGTTTTTGCATCTTTAGGAGCTTTATTAGCTTTTTTTATTTACTCGTTTAAATTAGAACAATTATACTTTTTAAAAAATTTAGCTGGTTTTAGAAAAATTTATATTTTTTTAAATAAAAAATGGTTTTTTGATCGTTTATATAATTCTTTAATTAGTCAAAAAGTTTTAAATTTAAGTTTAAATTTTTCATACAAAAATTTAGATCGTGGATTATTAGAAATAGTTGGTCCTACAGGTATTTCAAGATTAATTACATTTTTTATTAAAGAATGTAATTATCTTTTAAAAGCAACTACAATCTCTAGTTATTTTAATCAAATTGTAATTTTTATTATTATATTTTTTTTGTTTACAAGGTAATATAAGAGTTTATTTAAACATTAAACATTAAAAAAAAATTTTTGGTGAATATAGCTTAATTGGTTAGAGTGGTAAATTGTGGCTTTATTGGTTATGGGTTCAAATCCCATTATTCATCTCTGTATTTTTTTTTATTAAAAGCTTACTTGGCGGAATAGGTAGACGCGGCAGACTTAAAATCTGCTCTTGATTTCAAGGTGTTGGTTCAAGTCCAATAGCAGGCAATATTTTCTCTTATGTTACATTCACGATGGAATAGACATTCTTTACCGGCTTTTTTTGATTCACATATCATAAATTACCCAACACCTATAAATTTAAATTATTTTTGGAGTTTTGGATCAGCTGCAGGTATTTGTTTAATTATACAAATAATTACAGGTATATGTTTAGCTATGCATTATTGCCCGCATGTAGATTACGCTTTTATGAGTGTAGAACATATAATGCGTGATGTTAATAATGGATGGCTATTACGTTATGGACACGCTAATGGAGCTTCTATGTTTTTTATTGTAGTATATTGTCATATTTTTAGAGGATTATATTACGGATCTTATATGAATCCACGTGGTTTATTATGGGTAAGTGGTGTTGTTATCTTTTTATTAATGATGGCAACCGCTTTTATGGGTTATGTACTACCTTGGGGACAAATGAGTTTTTGGGGTGCAACTGTAATTACTAATTTATTTTCAGCAATACCTTTAATAGGAAGTTCTATTGTTGAATGGTTATGGGGAGGATTCTCTGTAGATAATCCTACATTAAATCGTTTTTTCAGTTTACATTATTTATTACCTTTTATTATTGCTGGAGTTACAATGATACATTTAACTTTATTACATACAGAAGGTTCAAATAATCCTTTAGGAATTAATACAAATATTGAAACAGTATCATTTTATCCATATTTTTATGTTAAAGATTTATATTTTTTCTTTATTTTTATATTTTTTTTCTCATTTTTTTTATTTTTTTATCCTAACTATTTAGGACATCCTGATAATTATATACCAGCTAATCCTTTAGTAACACCTGCACATATTGTTCCAGAATGGTACTTTTTACCTTTTTATGCAATTTTACGATCAATTCCAGATAAATTAGGAGGAGTTGTTGCTATGATAAGTGCTATTGTTGTTTTAATGTTTTTACCTTTAATTAATACTTCTAATGTTAGAAATAGTGGATTCCGTCCTTTTTTTGAAGTATTATATTGGTTTTTAGTTGCGGATTTTGTACTTTTAGGTTGGATCGGACAAAAACCAGTAGAAACTCCTTATATAGAAATAGGTATGTTTGCAACAGCATTCTATTTCTTTTTTTTAATTGTTTTAGTACCAGCTATGGGAATTTTAGAATATTATATATCAGAAGATTATAATAATAATATTAACCAACAAACTGACAAAAACGTTAAAAATACTTCAAACATTGAAAATTCATTTTTTTAAAAACCACTATATTCAAAATATAAAATTGCGGTTATTTCAATTTTAATGTAATTTAGATATTTTACACTTTTTATTTTTAATATGAGTAAAACATTATTAAGAAACAACCAAAAACATGGATATCATTTAGTAGATGTTAGTCCTTGGCCATTTTTTGCAGCATTTGCAGCATTTTTTGTAACTTTTGGTTTAGCAATGTATATGCATGGATATGGAGCATCGTTATTTACAACAGGATTAGTTTTAATTTTAATGATTATGTTTACTTGGTGGAGAGATGTTGTACGTGAAGCAACTTACGAAGGACAACATACTTTTATTGTACAAAAAGGAATTCGTTTAGGTATGATTTTATTTATTGTATCTGAAGTTATGTTTTTTTTTGGATTTTTTTGGGCTTTTTTTCATTCAAGTATAAACCCAAATATTGAAATTGGAAGTGTATGGCCTCCAGTAGCAATTGAAATTTTAAATCCATGGCATATTCCTTTATTAAATACAATTTTATTAGTATCATCAGGATTTACCATTACTTGGGCTCATTTTGCAATTATTTCTGGTTCAAAAGAACAAGCATCAATTGCTCTTTTAGCTACAATAGGATTAGCTGTAATTTTTACATTATGCCAAGCTTATGAGTATAAATCTGCAAACTTTACATTATCAAGTTTAGTTTATGGATCATCTTTCTATATGACTACAGGTTTACATGGTTTTCATGTTATTGTTGGTACAATTTTTTTAACTGTTTGTTTTTTTCGTTTATATAATAATCATTTTACAAAAGAACAACATGTTGGATTTGAAATGGCTGCTTGGTATTGGCATTTTGTAGACGTTGTTTGGTTATTTTTATTCATATCTATTTATTGGTGGGGATCATAATAAAATTTTCACAAAAAAATTAAAAATTATTTATATAAATAAAAATTATGTTTAATAGTCCATTAGAACAATTTAATTTGTTACCAGTTTTTAAAGTTCCATTTTTTGGATCTTTTTTTACATTTACAAATCAAACTTTCATGATTTTAGTAGTTTTTGCATATCTTTATATACTAATACAATCTTTTTCTTATAAAAATACAATTTCTTTTAAAGTAATACCAAATCGTTGGCAATTATTTTTAGAAAAAGTTTATAAATTAGTTTTAAATATTGTGCGTGATAATTTAGATTTAGGTAAAGGAGAACCTTATTTTCCATATATTTTTACTATTTTTGTTTATATTTTAGTATTTAGTGGAATAGGACTTGTTCCTTACAGTTATACAATAACTAGTCAATTAATTGTTACATTCACTGTTGCATTATTTACTTTTATTGGATTAAATATTAAAGGAGTTCAAATACATAAAATGCATTTCCTAAGTGTATTTTTACCTTCAGGAACTTCTTTTTATTTAGGATTCTTATTAATGCCAATTGAATTTATTTCACACGTATTTAAACCAATAAGTTTATCTATACGATTATTCGCAAACATGATGGCGGGTCATGCATTATTAAAAGTAATGGCAGGATTTTCTTGGATCTTATGTGGTTTAGGAGGTGGTTTTATTTTAATTTCATTAGTACCAACTGCAATTACCTTTATTTTATTATTTTTAGAAGCAGCAGTTGCTGTAATTCAAGCGTTTGTTTTTAGTATTTTAATTTGTATTTACTTAAAAGACATTATTGATTTACATTAAAAACTTTTATTAAAATTTATTAATATTTTTTAATAACGAAGGAGTGGCCGAGTGGTCTAAGGCGACAGACTGTAAATCTGTTAAGTATATCTTATCGTAGGTTCAAATCCTACTTCCTTTATTTTTATCAACTATTTCAAAATAGAAAGGGACTTGAACCCTTATATCTAGATTTGCAATCTATTACATTAACCAATTATGTTATCTATTCAAATTTAAAAATTTTTAAATAATTTACGTTTTTCTTGAGAACACTTTAACATTGTAAATGAATTTTTACTTAAATTGTTTGTTAAATAAAAATCTTCTACTTGAGATTGTTGAATAAAATTATTAAATTTTGTTGATGAATTTTTATTAATTAAATTTAAATTAAAATGTGATTTATCATTTTTACTTATTATTAAAAATTCTTTAAAAAATTGTGAATCAAATGTTGTTTTTGAAAAATTGTTAAATAATGTTAAAATAATATTACTCATAGATTTTGAATTTTTAATATTTGAAATAATTTTACTTGTTTTTTGTAAATTATTTTTTTGATTTAAATAGTATTCTTGAGTTTCAAACGAAGTTTTTGTTGGCAATAATATTGTTTTATTATTTAAAATTAAATTTTTGAAGTTAAAACTGTTACAACAAATAATTAAAGCTTTATTATTTAAATAAGATAAATTACGGTTAAATAAATTATCATCTAATCCAAAATAAAAAATTATATCTGCAATTTTTAAAAATTTTTTTGATAAAAATTTAATTCCTAATAATGAAATAGCAGCACTATTAGATTTTAAATAAGTATTTAAAATAATAACATTTGGTATTATTTTTTTTAAATATTCTATAAAAATCGATTTTTGTTCTAATTGTAAAAAAAAAGAATTTCCAAAAATAATAAGAGGATTTTTAGTTGAAATTAAATGTTTTGACAATAAATTATTTTTTCCTTCAAAAATTTTTAATAAATTTGTGTTTGATATATTTATATAAGTTAAAGGAAAATTTGAATTAAAATTTGAATTTATTGAAAAAAAATTAATATATTTTTTTAAATATTTTAAACGTAATTTTGTATTTAATAAAGTATTTTCTGTTTTGATATTAGAAGAAATAATAAAACAATTTTCTACAGTATTTAAATGAGAATAATTTTGTTTTATATAAAAATTTTCATAATTATTAAAATTAGAAACTGTATATAATTTTATTTGATGATTTTTAAAATATTGAAAATATTTTAAAAATAACATTGATTCAAAATTAACTTCTTCATTTACAATAAATAAAATTGTTTGATTTTTTTCAAGTAAAGTATCTAAAATTTTATGAAATTGTTTCCAACTTTTTTTTTCAAAAAGACGATTTTTACTATCAAAATTTTTTAAAATAATATCTTCAACACGATTATAATTTATTGCATCAAAAGCAAAACGAGTTTTATCTGAAATCCAATTACTTGTTTTTGAAGATGTTTGTGTTCTTGGTAATATTCTTACAATATTTGATTCTTTTACATGAACAGTTATAAAATTACCATACGCATCACTTGTATCAATAGTTTCAAAACTACTTAGTTCCCAAGGTCTAAAAGTAAAAGCATAAGGTTTTACAGTTAAAGCTCCTACAGGACATAAATCTATTGCATTACCTGAAATTTCTGAATCAAAAAAACTTTTACCTGTATTTTTTAATTTATTAGTAACTTCTGTACTACTTCCTCTCATTAGTGTACCTAAAATATTAAATCCAGCAATTTCTGAAGAAAAACGCACACAACGTGTACAATGAATGCATCGTGTCATTATTGTATTAAATAAAGGACCTAAATTAATATCTTCAACTTGACGTTTATCAAAAGCTAATCTACTTGTATCTAATCCATAAATAAAACTCTGATCTTGTAAATCACATTCACCACCTTGATCACAAATAGGACAATCTAATGGATGATTTATTAAAAGAGTTTCTAAAATATTTTCTCGTACTTTTAAGATATAAGGAGTTTCAGTATATATTTCTAGTCCATTATCTATCGGTTCTACACAAGATGCAACACCTTTTTTAATTTCGTCTAGTTGAACTAAACACATACGGCAATTACCTGCTATAGGTAAGCTTTCATGATAACAAAAGCGAGGTAATTCTATTCCAACAAATTTACATGCATCTAATATTGTTACTTTTTTTTCTATTAAAAATTCAATATCGTTTATTAAAATTTCAAACATAATAATATTTTCGAAAAAAAAAAAAATTTTATAACCTAAATAATTACAATAAAAATAGGCTTAAGTAGATTTGAACTACTAACTTTACGCTTATCAAGCGTACACTCTAACCAATTGAGTTATAAACCCTTTAAATATCTCTTTAAGTAGGATTTGAACCTACGACCTAATGGTTAACAGCCATCCGCTCTACCACTGAGCTATTAAAGAATTAAAATTTTTACTAGGTTTAAAAGGAATTGAACCTTTAACTTTACCGTTATGAGCGGTACATTCTAACCAATTGAATTATAAACCCTTTAAATATTTTAAAAAAATATTAATATTATTATTAGATAAATATGATTCCTACAAAATAACTTTTGTAGTATTTTATATGTTATTTATATATTTTAAAAAATATATACAAATATTATCTAAATTGAACGAAAAAAATTACGTGTTTTTGTTTTAAAAAAACGACGTCTAAGATATAATTGTCCTAATTTATTATAAAGAATGACATTAACTCTTAAAAAAAATTTGTTAGTTTTAAAACTCATAAAATATTTTATATTATATACATCAAATTAAATCCAACGATAATGTAAATTTGAACGATTTTGACGTGCTTTTAAATAATTATCTTTTTTTAATTTTAAAGATATTGCAGTTTTAGTTGTTAAAAGATTTAAAATTTCTTTAGCTAATTTTTTAGAAAAAGAAGTTTTTTCTTGATTTTGTTGTGTTGCTTGGATTAACCATTTAAAAGCTAAAAAAAAGCTACGTTTTCTTTTTACAGGAAAAGGAACAATATGTGTACGTTTTCTAAATTTTAATACTTTATTTTCTATAAAAGTATTTAATTTAGAATAAATTTTTAATAAAATTAAACTTACAGATTTATTTGTTTTAGTTGATACAAGACTTAAAGCTGTATTTAAGGTCAAAAAAGCTTTTGATTTGTTACCTTTTTTTATTAAAATACCTAAAAAAATTGAATAAAGTGATTTAACTTTCATAATGTTTATTTTGCTTTTTTAGTTCCATAACGTGAACGTGAAACTTTACGATTTTTAACTCCTAACAAATCAAATTTACCTCTTATTAAATGATATTTAACTCCAGGTAAATCAGGAACTCTCCCACCTCTCATTAATACTACCGAATACTGTTGTAAAGTATGACCTTCTCCTGGAATATAAGCTTCAACTCTTTTACCATTTGATAATTTAACTTTTGCAACTTTTCTTAAAGCAGAATTTGGTTTTTTAGGTGTTCGATTATATATTTTTAAACAAGTTCCTTTTTTTTGAGGGTTATTTTGTAAAGCAGGTGTTTTATTTTTAAATTTTTTACTTTTTCTAAGATTTCGACAAAGTTGGTTGATAGTTGCCATAATTTTTATCTATATTTTTTTATGCAATAGATCCAGCGGATAATGATAATGCACGCATATATTTTGTATATCTTAAACTAGCAGGTAAAAATCCAAAAATTCGAGTTCCTATATACTTATCTTTTAATGTTAAAAGAACAACAGCGTTTTCTAAATATTGAACTCTATCAGAAAAAATATTTTTCTTATTTTCTTTTGTTCTTACAACTAATGCTTTTAAAATTTCACCCTTTTTTACTTTTGAAACAGATCGTCTTCTTTTTCTTAAATCTTTAACACTAACAAGAATAATATCTCCAATAGAAGCTTTTCGATTTTTAAAACCTTTACAAATTTTTATGCAACAAACATTTTTAGCTCCAGAGTTATCAATAACATTTAAGTATGTTCCTACTTGAATCATTTATTTAATTAATTTTACCAAACAGCTTTATGATATCCGGGTATAATTCCGTAACTTAACATTTTACGAAGATGTACACGACCTACATTTAAAGTTCTATAAGGTATTTTATTTCTATTTGTAAAAATACATCTTGCATGTATTTTTGTTTTTGAGTTTTTATATTTTTTAAAAAAATTATATTTTAATAATAAAAATATTATCTTAAAATTTAAAGCTTTCTTATTGTTTAAAGCTTTAAAATAATTTACTAAGAAAGTAAAAGTAAATTTTAAAAGACGTTTTTTTTTTTCAACTAACGCAAATTTTTTTCTATATTTTTGATCTTTAAATTTTAAAGACAACATAATTAAGAATTTTCAAAAATTAATTTAATTTAATTATTAATCAAATTATTCCCAATCTAAAGCTCCAATATTCCATATGTAAAAATAACCAACTAAAAGTTCTATGATGAAATCTAACATACAGAAAAATCCATCAATACTAATAGAGCTTAAAGAAACACACCAAGGAAATATGTATAAAGCTTCTAAATCAAAAACAATAAATAAAATAGCAATTAAATAAAAATGAATATCGAATAAAGTTCGTGAATCTTCATAAGGGTCAAAACCACACTCGTATGAATCAGTTTTTTCAGTTCCCTCTAAAGAATATCCAACATTAAATGCTAATACTATAATAATTAAAGATAAAATAAAACTAAAAATAAAAAGAATTCCTATGCTGAAAAATTCTAGAAAAAAAAACATATATAGGTTTTAATAAATACTTTACTATTTATTATACTTCTGAAGATTCTAAAGTAGAATTTTCAGAAATAACTCCTTCTCTATTATAAGCTTCTGGAGATAAATTAGCTAACCAAGTATTAACCATTTCAGGTGTGTCTACTTGAACTACAATTGGCATAAATCCATGATTTACACCACAGATTTCACTACATTGTCCATAAAAAACTCCTACACGTTTAACAAATAATGAAACTTCAGATAATCTTCCAGGACATGCATCCATTTTAATACCAAAAGAAGGAACAGCCCAGCTATGTAAAACATCAGCTGCTGTAATTAATAAACGAATATTTGTTTGTTCAGGTAATACAACTCTATTATCTACTTCTAATAATCTAAAACTACCAAAAGCTAAATCATCAGTTTGTACCATATATGAATCAAACCCAATTTTATCTGTTGTTGGATTAAAATCTACATTTACATCTGGAAATTTTAATAAATATTCATAACTCCAATACCATTGATGTCCAACAATTTTAAAAGTAAATTCTGGATCTAATTTTTCATCTAAAGAGTATAAAAGTGTAAAAGAAGGAACAGCTAATACCCATAAAATATATACAGGTATTAAAGTCCAAGTTACTTCTAAAATAGTTGAGTGAGTAAAAACTAAGTGTTCTTTTTTCTCAAAATAGTAAAATTTTAAAACAAAATATAGAAGAACTCCTACAATACATGCAATAATAATTGCATAAAACATTAAAAAATCATGAAATTCAATCATACCTTCTACTGTAGGTGTAGCAGGATCTTGAAAACCTAATTGCCAAGGTTCAGGAGCATCACAATTAGATAATGTTATTGAAAATAAATTATAAATAAAATTCATATTTTATTATTTTTTAAAAAAAATAGTAATATATGGTACTAAATTTTTAAAATTCTTAATAACTAAATTATTAGAATTTTTTTTTTGGGTACTTAATAATAATAATTTTTTACGGAATTTAAGGGTTTCAGATACTCTTGCTAAAAGAAATTTTAATAATACAAAGTATAAAGTAAAAAAACTTAAGATTGTCCAAAAAATTTGTACTGAAAATGTATAAAAGTCAAACTGTGGCATAAATTTTAACTACTATTTTGTTGTTGTTAATACCAATATGATTTAGAGTTAACTCTTTCATTTGGTGTTGTTAATGTAACATATACTATATAAAAAAATAATAAAGCAGAAATAGCTGAAATATAAGATCCAAATGAAGCAACAGCATTCCACCCTGAAAATGCATCAGGAAAATCTGGAATTCTACGAGGCATTCCTGCTAATCCTAAAAAATGCATAGGAAAGAATGTAACATTTACTCCTATAAAAAATAACCAAAAATGTATTTTTCCTAAAATTTCTGGATATTTTAAACCTGTAATTTTACCAATCCAATAATACCATCCAGCAAACATACCAAAAACTGCTCCCATAGATAATACATAATGGAAATGTGCTACTACATAATAAGTATCATGTAATAAAGAATTAATTGAAGAATTAGATAAAACAATTCCTGTTAATCCTCCTATTGTGAATAAAAAAATAAATCCAAAAACAAATAACATTGGAGTTTCTAAAACAATAACACCACCCCACATTGTAGCAATCCAACTAAAAATTTTAATTCCTGTAGGAACAGCAATAATCATAGTTGCTGCTGTAAAATATGCTCTTGTATCAATATCTAAACCTACTGTAAACATGTGATGTGCCCATACAATAAATCCTAAGAATCCAATTGATAACATAGCATAAACCATTCCTAAGTAACCAAAAATAGGTTTACGAGAGAATACAGATACTACTTGACTAACAATACCAAATGCTGGTAAAATAATAATATAAACTTCTGGATGACCAAAGAACCAAAATAAATGTTGGTATAAAACTGGGTCTCCTCCTCCTGCTGGATCATAAAATGATGTACCAAAATTTCGATCTGTTAATAACATTGTAATAGCTGCTCCTAATACTGGAAGAGATAATAACAATAATATTGAGGTAATAAAAATAGACCAAACAAATAATGGTATTCTATGCATATCCATACCAGGTGCACGCATATTAAGAACAGTTGTAATAAAATTAATAGAACCAAGTAAAGATGCTGCTCCAGATAAATGTAAACTAAAAATTGCTAAATCTACTGCAGGTCCTGAGTGAGCTTGTGCAGAACTTAAAGGTGGATATACTGTCCATCCAGTTCCTGCTCCACTTTCAACTAAAGTCGAAGTTAATAATAATAATAAAGAGAAAGGTAATAACCAAAATGATATGTTATTCATTCTAGGAAATGCCATATCAGGTGCACCAATCATTAAAGGTACAAATAAGTTACCAAAACCTCCAATTAATATAGGCATTACCATGAAAAAAATCATTAAAATTGCATGTCCTGTAATTAAAACATTATATAATTGATAGTTTCCTGATAAAATTAAGCTACCTGGTTGTGATAACTCCATTCTAATTAAAATAGACATGGTTGTACCTAATACACCTGAAAATGCTCCAAAAATTATATATAATAACCCGATATCTTTATGATTAGTAGAACAAACCCATCTAGAAAGTTTATAATATAAATTCTCATTAAATGATAATTTTTTTGTTGATGTTTCAAAAGAAACATTAGATGATGTTGAATTATTCAAAATTTTTGAACTATTCACTAAGAAAAAAAATTTTACAAAATATTAGATTTTTAATACAGGTGTATCGTAAAAAAAAATACTTCCCCTTAGACGATAATAAACAATTACAATAGCTAAACCAATTGCAGATTCAGCTGCTGCAACAGTTAAAATAAAAAATGAGAAAACAAGACCATAAAAATCTTGAAATTGATAAGACAATTCAATAAAAATAATAGAAATAGATAATAAAATTAATTCAATCGACATTAAGGTTACTATTATATTTTGACGATTTAAAAATAAACCTAAAAATCCTGTAAAACTAATTAAAAAAATTTCTATTAAATTAAAAAAAGAATCTGTCATAGCAAAGTTTATATTACTAGCAAAAAAAAGTGTTTCAAAAATATTATTAGATATAGCTAACATAATTTTATTTAGCCGAAAAAGGATTTGAACCTATGACCTCCGGATTATGAGCCCGACGAGCTAACCATACTGCTCTACTCGACTATATTAAAAAAATATTTATATAAATATTTTTATGTTTCCCACAAAAAGTAGTATCTTATAAAAATATCAGTTATAACCGCTAAAATCAGATTAGATTTTACGTATAATTCCTAAATAAAAATTAAAAATATTATTAAAAATTTTTGTTCCAGCCACACGTTCCCGTACGACTACCTTGTTACGACTTCATCCTAGTTACAAATTCTATAATGATTTTTAAATATTTTTTTTTAAATAAAAAAACAAAACTGAAATGTTTATTCAAATAAAAAATTAAAAAAATTTCAAACAAAACTCACTCCCAGCATGTGACGGGCGGTGTGTGCAAGATCTAAGTACATATTCACCGTAGCATGCTGATCTACGATTACTTGTGATTCCACCTTCATGTATACGAGTTGCAGTATACAATCTGAACACGATATTTTTTTTGAGATTTACTAAAACTTAAATTCTTGTGAAACTCTTTATAAATATCATTGTAGCACGTGTGTAGCCCAGTTTATAAGGGCCATAAGGGCTTGACGTCATTCTCACCTTCCTCTAGTTTTTCACTAGCTGTCTTTCTAAAGTAATTTGATAACAAAATATTCAATTATTAATAAGAAAAAAGAGTTGCGCTCGTTAAAGGACTGAACCAAACACCTCACGGCACGAGCTGACGACAGCCATGCAGCACCTGTATGTCTACATTATATATATATGAAAAATTAATATATATTAAAATTTTGTATAAATAAAAATACAAATATTAAACTATTCAAAAACTGGTAAGGTTTCGCGCGTACTATCGCATTAAACCACATGCTCCACCACTTGTGTAGATCCCCGTCAATTCCTTTGAGTTCCAATCTTGCGATCGTACTTCCCAGGCGGAATGCTTAACGTGTTAACTTTATTATTAGAAAAACTCCTAATATTAGCATTCATATTTGACAGCATGGACTACCAGGGTATCTAATCCTGTTTGCTCCCCATGCTTTCGTTCCTCAATGTCAGTAAAAAATATAGATAACCACCTTCGCCACTGGCATTCCTCTATGATTAACTGGATTTTACCCCTATACATAGAATTCTGTGTATCCCCTATAATACTCAAGTAAAAACGTTTTATATGCATCGTTAAAAAAAACTTTTAATATTTTACATATAACAAAAATTACCATCTACGAACACTTTACGCCCAATCATTCTGGATAACGCTCGCCCCCTTCGTATTACCGCGGCTGCTGGCACGAAGTTAGCCGGGACTTCTTCTTTAGTTACAGTCATAATCCTCACTAACGAAAAAACTTTACAGCCAATTTGAATAACCGGTAATTATTACAAATCTTTTGTGCCTTCCTCATTTACGCAACATTACTAGATCAAGCTTTCGCCCATTGTCTAATATTCCCCACTGCTGGCTAAAGCCTGGGCCTTGTCTCAGTCCCAGTGTGGCTGATCGTCCTCTCAGACCAGCTAAGGATCATCGGCTTGGTCAGCTTTTACCTAACCAACTACCTAATCCTGAATAAGCTTATCTTCCAGCGATATTATATCTTTTTTATATTTGGTATTTTTACTTTGAAAAACAAAATTAATTATTCCAAACTGAAAGGCAAATTCTTATTTATTACTCACCCGTACGCCATGTTTAAAAAACATTCAACTAGCATGTGTAAAGTATGTTGCCAGCGTTCACCCTGAGCCAGGATCAAACTCTCTATTTTTTATAAATTTTTTTAAAAATTTAAATAATAAAAACAATTAGATTTTTTATAAAATTATATATATATATATTTTTTTTTTTAATAATTAGTACTTTTTAACTAAATAATTTACATTACTTACATTTAAAAAAGCCTATTAACGTATTAATCTTATACGAATATAAAAATTTGAATAAAAAAAAGTTTCCTGCTTATATGCTTTCAGCAGTTATCTCTTATAAACTTAGCTACTTGGCGTTACTTTTATCAAATAACCAATAAACCAGAGGTTTACTTAAACCGGTCCTCTCGTACTAGGTTTTAGCTTTTTCAATTTTTTTTAATTGTAGCAGATAGGGACCGAACTGTCTCACGACGTTCTAAACCCAGCTCACGTACCACTTTAATCGGCGAACAGCCGAACCCTTGGAACCTACTTCAGCTCCAGGATGTGATGAGCCGACATCGAGGTGCCAAACGGTTTCGTCGATAAGAACTCTCAGAAACCATCAGCCTGTTATCCCCGGCGTACCTTTTATCCGTTGAGCGATAATCTTTCCACTAAGAATTACCGGATCACTATGGCCGAATAAAAAATTCTCTGTTTGATTTGTCAATCTCACAGTCAAGCAAATTTATGCCATTACACTCAAAAATATTACAATATTTGAATTTACCTTTGCACACCTCCGTTACTTTTTAGGAGGTGACCGCCCCAGTCAAACTACCTCTTATATCCTGTCCTAAAATAAAAAAGTTAAGTAAAATCAAAAATAAAGGATGGTATTTCACTTTTGCAAAACGCTCCCATCTATACTACACAGTATTTTTAATTTTACAAGATATAATCATAGTAAAGGTGCACGGGGTCTTTCCGTCTAACTACAAATAATCCGCATCTTCACGGATAATTCAATTTCACCAAGAATGTATTGGAGACAGTGGAGAAGTCGTTACACCATTCATGCAGGTCGGAACTTACCCGACAAGGAATTTCGCTACCTTAGGACCGTTATGGTTACAGCCGCCGTTTACTGGGATTTATATTCAAAACTTTTAGTATTAAAATTTATAATTATATTAATTGTAACACTAATATAATTATAAATAAAAAATAATTTATAAAGGTAGTACTTTATAAAATTATTTTTTAAATTTATAAAACTTATTCATAAATTTATCAAATAAAATTATTTCTCCTTTTTATCTTACAGCACCGGGCAGGTGTCAGACCCTATACTTAGTAATTATACTTTGCAGAGTCCTGTGTTTTTGTTAAACAGTCGCTACCCCCTGTTTCGTGACACTTAAATAAACTTCTTATTTAAGCACTCTTTCTCCCGAAGTTACAGAGTTAATTTGCCGAGTTCCTTCAATATAATTCTCTTGACGCTTTAGTATATTCTACCCATCTACCTGTGTCGGTTTATAGTACGGTGTATGATATAAATACTATTTCCAGAAAAATTTATGATACTATAAAAAACTTTATAATTACAAATATCATTTAATTTTTGTCATATTTAAATTCTCATCAACTTTATGCTATCGCAATTTGTCTTAGAGACCGTTTTATTTAATTTCATTTAGTGTTTTATTAAAAACCTTAGATTTTCAGCGACAATGTTTAAACATTGTTTAAAGCTACTCATGCCAGTATACTTACTCCTAATACTTCAAATTATTTTTACAAATAATCGTCGTCAGCAATATAGGACATTTTGCTACCATTTTATAATGAAAATTATAAAATTTCTTAATTCGGATACTAATTTAAAAGTCTATATAAA
>JACCDZ010460171.1_pt1 | contig 40424 bp, 38 predicted proteins | sample 7449551 | NCBI WGS metagenome assembly JACCDZ01 (sample SAMN15323452, study PRJNA562643) | freshwater metagenome | isolation source: river surface water | place: USA:Blue River Watershed | collected 2017-08-18
CTTGCACTTCGACCTCATAGGCATGCATCCAAGCGCTTTCTGCCTGTGTGTGCGAGGGATTTTTCCAAGATGTCCAAACCGATTGATCATTCCCTTTTAAAATAACCCGCCCTATGACTTGGTCTTCATGACACCTAAAGGTGAGGGATAGAAGCGAAATGACACCGCCTACAACGTATAAAGAAATCCAGCCGGCAAGCCTGCTCACTTGGAAGGAAGCCTCTTTATTTTTCACATGTCTGATGAGTGACAAGGCCAAAATGGCAGCCACAAGCGATAGCGGAAACAAATCAAATTGCTTAGGCAGAATCAGAAAAAGAGCCAGCGAAACGATCGCAAGGACGGTATTAATAATGGAATGTTTACAAAGGATGGACCTTAGGATCCAATACAGACAAAGAAGTGCAAATACGCATGCCAGCATATTAATCCACGTGAGCTAATTTAAGTCCAATAATCCCTATGATAATAAGAAAGATCGAAATGAGTCGAATAATGTGATACGAGTCTCCGAAGAAAACAATTCCTGTCACAACAGTTCCTGCAGCGCCAATTCCTGCCCACACAGCATAGGCAGTTCCAATAGGAATTGTTTTCATTGCCTGGGAAACAGAGAAGAAGCTGAGCACAATAAAAATAACCGTGATAACGCTGGGGATCAGTTTAGTAAAGCCTTGACTATACTTTAAGGTTACTGTAAAACAGATCTCAAAAAAACCGGCGAGTAATAAAAACATCCATGCAAGTGACATGGTCATCTTTATAACCTAAAGCCGATTTTAAGAATAGGGAGAGCAAATGACGCCTATAACTTCATATCTCAAATCAAGCAGGGCAGCGTGTACAGCGGCAAGCGTTGTGCTTAGTATTCAAGTTGTGAATCAAATAGCCAGCCGGTTTTTCACAGGAGCTAGTTCTTTATATCAGATTAGTCTTTATTCTTTTACGGTCGGTATAATTCTAAATATTGCACACGAAAGTCCTGTAAGTACTCTTTATATCATGACCGCTTTAAATCTTGTTGCGCTATGTATAAGAGCAGTACGAGAAAAAGCAGAAGATACACCGACAACTCCAGATTTTTTAGTGGATATGGCTGAGAGTGCAAGTGATGAACATATTCTCATGGCAAATGATATAAGAGTTCAAGAGCTGCAATATGCTTTGAAAAACTCAGAAAAACCCAGTGTCGTTCTTGTGGGGTTGCCCGGTGTTGGAAAGTCAGCGCTTATGGCACACGTAGCTGCTTTACTGAAAAAAGGCGCAATAGATGCTAGCTCTCGTCTATATGGGAAAAGAATTTTCTTTCTCGAGCATAATAATTTTTTAAGTGAGACAAAGTATGTCGGAGAGCTCAACGGAAAAATTCAAAAGTTGCTCCGCTTTTGCAAGCAAAATCCGGATATATATATTTTTATCGATGAGCTTCATCTCGTGTTAGAAGCAGGCAAAAGCTCAAGCAATAATAATTCCGTTGCAGATTATCTCAAAATACCTATTTCAGAGGGTCAGATCCGAATTATCGGTGCATCGACACCTCGTGAATATGAGAAACGTACAAGGAAGGACCCAGCATTCGAAAGAAGATTTCAGAATATAACTATTCGAGGGCCGACACCTGACGAGTGCCTCCAAATGTTATACCATTATTCTGAAAGCCTCAGTTTTAAAAAAGACTATCCCAATGTTACATTTACTCGAGAAGCTCTTGAAAAGATTATCAAAACGACTAACCTTATTCGGCTAGACCTCGGTCAACCTGATAAAGCGCGTACGGCTCTTGCAGATATTGCAGGTCGCAGCAACGGGCAAATTGATGGGCAAAGAATCGGGCAATTGTTGAAAGATTATTTGGGTCGAAATCCAGAGTTACTTAGAAGACCTATATTGAGTGATCAAAAATAAATCAGCTCAGCTATAAATAATAACGCTTGGCAAGTTTTGAAAACTTAGCGACTTGATTGGACTCCCATTTTTTGGATTTCTTGAGATGTTTTGTCATAAATCGAGCTAAGGTAGGCGCTGCTTTTAACGCAGCTCTAGCATCTAGAAGCAAGAGTCTTGTTCTGCGCGATAAGACATCTTCGACAGTACGTGCCATTTCATGATCCAGCGCCCACTGAACGTGCGCATAAGTATAGGGAAAATTGGGAGCGAGTTTCTTTTTTAGAGAAGGATCTATGCGCAAAAGTCTGTTGATGAGTTTGAGGTCGGAGCCGTACACGCTTAAAGGGTCTTCACAGCTAAGCCCTTTTGCATATCCGTGGAGTTTCAGGCCTCCGGTACAGCAGCCTCGAGGAGGGAGCATTCCAGCTAAGATGGCGTGATCCACAGCATCATCTGCCATTTTTCGGTACGTGGTCCATTTTCCTCCAACGATGGTGACAAGGCCGGATGATGCAATCGTAACTGAGTGATCGCGCGAAATTGCAGAAGTTTTACGCGCGCCTTTTTCTTTGACTAAGGGACGTATTCCTGCAAAATGGCTTAAAATATCCGCATGTTTGGGCTCTTTTGTGAGATATCTGCCGGCATGTTTGAGAAGAAATGCAATTTCCTCAGGACGTGCTTTGGGCTCTAAAACCGGTTTTTTTAAAGCGGTATCTGTTGTTCCAATTAAAACGCGCCCATGCCAAGGAACTAAGAAGATCACGCGTCCGTCATCTGTATGTGGAACTAAGATGGCTGTTTTTGAATTTAAAAAAGAAGAGGGGAGAACAAGATGGACACCTTGGCTAGGCACCACTTCATGCGATGTTTTAGGACGGTCTAGCCGCCTGACATCATCTGCAAAAATTCCTGTTGCATTGATGACAGCTTTTGCAAAAATCTGTATATGATCACCCGTCTCTTCATTCCGAGCTCTAACGCCTACGATTTTTCCTTTTCTTTTGATGAACGAAGTGACTTTAAAATAGTTGAGGACAGTAGCTCCTGCATCATGGGCTGTTTGGGCAAGCGTGAGCGCAAGCCTTGCATCATCAAATTGTCCATCATAGTAAAGAGCCCCGCCGCGAAGACCTTCTTTATGGAGGTTAGGAAGCGCTTTTAGCGTCTCTTTGCGAGAAAGATGTTTAGACTGTGCAATACCGAGTTTACCTGCAAGCAGATCGTAAACTTTGAGCCCCAGCCCATAAAAAGGGCCTTCCCACCAGTGGTAAAGAGGGACAAGAAAGGGCAGGGGATGGACGAGATGAGGAGCGTTTTCACAGAGGATGCCTCGTTCATGAAGAGCCTCTTTGACAAGGCGGATATTGCCTTGCTGAAGGTATCTAAGGCCGCCATGAATCAGCTTCGTACTCCTGCTGGAGGTTGCTTTTGCAAAATCGTGTTGTTCTAAAAGAAGCGTCTTATAACCTCTGGATGCGCTATCGACGGCACATCCAAGACCGGTTGCGCCTCCACCAATAATTAAAATATCCCACTGCGGTGTGTCGAGATTTTTTAAAAGATCGTCTCGGTTCACTTCTCAAGACTCCCATGTTTGTGCGCACTCGATTGCTTTATTCCACTTGCGCCTGAGCTCTCGTACATTTTCCAAAGACATCTTTGGAGAAAACCGATGATCTTCTTTCCAAAGAGAGGAAATCTCATCAAAATCTTTCCAAAACCCTACGCTAAGTCCTGCCAGATAAGCAGCACCTTGAGCAGTGAGTTCCGTAATTTTAGGCAGAATAACAGGTGCTGACATGAGATCGGATTGGAACTGCATCAGAATAGGGTTTCTGACAGCGCCGCCATCCACCCGTATTTCTTCGATTTTACTTCCGGCATCAGCTTCCATCGCTTGCAAAACATCGGTGACTTGAAAAGCAATGCTATCTAGCGCGCTTCTTGCAATATGTGCAGCTGTAGTGCCTCTTGTGAGCCCCACTATGGCACCTCTCGCATAGGGATCCCAATAAGGAGCTCCAAGACCTGTAAAAGCAGGCACAAAGAAGACACCGTCTGAATCAGCAACAGAAGCAGCTAGCGGTTCTATATCAGATGCTTTTTGGATCAGCTTGAGATTGTCTCGCAGCCATTGAACAACAGCACCGCCGACAAAGACGCTCCCTTCCAGCGCGTAAGCCACTTCTTTTCCGACTTGATATGCAATCGTTGTTAGAAGATTGTTTTTGGAAAGCGGTGCTGAAGAGCCGGTATTCATTAACATAAAACATCCCGTTCCATAGGTAGACTTAACCATTCCAACCTTAAAACAGGCTTGTCCAACAAGTGCTGCCTGCTGATCGCCAGCAATGCCAGCTATAGGAATGTTGGCTGAAAGAACGGGATGAGTCGACTTACCATAAAGATGGCTGGAGGGATAGACTTCAGGGAGAATTTCCCGCGGGATATTAAACAATGCTAAAAGTTCTTCATCCCAGGAAAGGGTATGAATGTTAAAAAGAAGCGTTCGAGAAGCGTTTGTGACATCGGTAGCGTGACATTTTCCCTCGGTAAGCTGCCACAAAAGCCATGAGTCGACAGTTCCAAATGCCAGTTCACCTTTTTTTGCTCGCTCTAAAGCCCCAGGAATCGATTTCAAGATCCATTGAAGCTTTGTTCCTGAAAAATAAGGATCTAAGAGAAGGCCTGTTTTACTCCGGATGAGCGGCTCTTTGCCTTGTTTTTTTAAGAGCTGGCATAGATCGGTTGTCCTTCTATCTTGCCAGACAATTGCATTCATTAGTGGCTGGCCTGTTTTTCTATCCCACACAATAGTGGTTTCTCTTTGATTGGTAATCCCAATTGCGCCGATATCAGAAGGTTTAATATTTGCTTTGATAAGGACTTCAGTAATGCAAGCTGCCTCAGATGACCAAATTTCATTAGCATCATGCTCGACAAGGCCCGGTGATGGGAAGATCTGTTTAAATTCCTTTTGGCTTGAAGCGTGCAAGAGACCATTTTCGCCAATTAAAACAGCTCGTGAGCTAGTCGTGCCTTGATCAAGCGCTAAAATATACTTCATGTTTTAAAGGTGGAGATTTATACTGATTTTTTCAAGAGGAAAAAAATGGAATATTTTTGGGCAGAATTAATCGGAACAATGGTGCTTGTGCTCTTAGGAAACGGCGTTGTTGCCAATCATCTTCTCATGAAAACCAAAGGTCATAATGGTGGATGGATTATTATTTCCGCAGGATGGGGATTTGCAGTTGCCATGGCAGTTTACATCACCGGCTGGGTCAGCGGCGGTCATTACAATCCAGCAGTGACTTTAGGGCTCTGCTTAGCTAAAAAAACTCCCTGGGGTTTGATGCCTATTTACTTGATTGGACAATTTTTAGGAGCTTTCATAGGCGCTGCTCTTGTTTGGCTCACCTATTATCCTCACTGGCAGAAAACACCAGATCCTCACATGAAGCTTCTTTGTTTTGCAACACAGCCCGCCATCAGAAACTATAAGTGGAACTTTATTTGTGAAGTGATTGGAACGATGGTGCTCCTCTTAGGAATATTGGGGATTTTCAATGAACACAATGGAATAGCTGGAGGAATGGGACCCTATGCAGTCGGAATTCTTGTTTTTGCCATAGGTCTTTCATTGGGTGGTCCGACAGGTTATGCCATCAATCCAGCAAGAGATTTGGGCCCTCGTCTTGCCTATGCAGTTCTACCCATCCGCGGGAAAGGGTCTCCTGACTGGAGATACGCTTGGATCCCAGTGCTTGCTCCGCTTTTAGGAGGGATTTTAGGCACGCTTCTCTACCTGTTTTATGTAGAGCCGCTGGCCGCGCTGCTTACACTGTAAAAGCCACTTTTGCCACCTGCCAATTTTTAAGTGTTTTGTTAAAAATTGGCAGGTGGCTTTTCTTAAGGATTTAAGAGAGCTCTTAGTTTTTTCTCTCTTCCAAATAGAAAAACTGCAGGTAAAGGTGATTTAAAAGAGAGTTTTTTCTGCGTGAACGGATGAACAAACTCCAGTTGAAAAGCATGCAGGCAGAGACGATGGTAAGGATCGATGGTTGATCCATACTTTTCATCTCCTAAAATCGAATGGCCTGCATCTTTGCAATGAACACGGATTTGATTTTTTCTTCCTGTTTCTAAAGCAAAGCGTACACAGGAAAAAGTCGGTTTTTCATCTAACACTTCGTAGTGGGTGATTGCAAGCTGGCCTGTGGGCGCGCTATAGACGCGGTAGGTTGCATCTTCTTGCAGATAACTTTTCCAGGTACCGCTTTTCGGATTGAGCTGTCCTTGCACGAGAGCAATATAATGCCTTAAAACAGCATGCACTTCGAACTGTTTTTTTAGGCGTGTTTGCGCCTCTTTTGTATAAGCAAACATCATCAGTCCCGATGTGTCGCGATCAAGTCTGTGGACTGCAAAAACGGCTTTTCCTAAACGCCGTTTTAAAATCGTATGAACGGTTCTCTCTTCTTCTTTTAAAGTTGCAACAGATAAGAGAGTCTCTGGTTTATCCAGAACAACGAGGTATCTGTCTTCATAAAGGATCTTAATGCCTTCATCCGTAAAAGAGGCTTTGGGACCGACTGACACTTGCTGACCTGCCTTGAGCTCGAGGTTGGCTTTCTTAGCCAAGGCGCCATCTACCCAAACACGTCCCTTCTCAACCCAAGATTTTAAAGTATTTTTTGAGCTGTCTGGGCTGAGAGTTTGCAGGATGTCTAAGAGATAACTATTTTCTTGAACTTTTGCTTTCATTTACGAGAGAGTATACCATAATCCTTGAACGTATATCAATCGTCAGTTATACATCTTAAGAATAAAGGAGTTTTTTTAAATGAAGTCTACACGTGAGAAAGTGAGCTACTGTTTAGGTCTTGAAACCGGCCGAAACCTTCAAAGACAATTCAACGACATGGATGTCGAGCTTTTGAGGAAAGGGTTTGAAGATGCGATTGCAAACAACAACCCAAAATTGAATCAAGAAGAGATTCAATCCATTATGCAAGCGCTGCGAAATCAAGTCGAAACTCAGCAACGTCAATTTTACGCCAAGCTATCAGAGCAAAATAGGCAAGAAGGCGAAACCTACCTCGAAAATAATAAAACCCAAGAAGGGGTTGTAACGCTAAAAAGCGGACTCCAGTATAAAGTTATCACAGCAGGCACAGGTCCAAAACCTACTCCTGCAGATGTCGTCTCTGTTCACTACCGAGGCAGCTTCATCAACGGAACTATTTTTGATAGCAGCTACGAAAGAGGTAAACCTCAAGTGTTTCCACTAAACCGTGTCATTCCAGGCTGGTCTGAAGCTCTTCAGCATATGCATGTCGGAGACAAATGGCAGATTGTTGTTCCTCATTATCTCGCTTATGGTGAAGCAGGTTTTGGAAATGAGATCGGTCCGAACACCACGCTCGTTTTCGAAATGGAACTTCTTGGAATCAATTAAAATCAAAAGGTCATCTCTCTCTGGAGAGGTGACCATCCCTCCTTCTAAATCACAAACCATGCGGGCTTTAGTGTTTGCTCTTTTGGCAAACGGCCCCTGTGTTATTTACAATCCCCTTCCTTCTCCTGATACAGATGCGATGGTCCGTGCCTTAAAGCTTTTGGGTGCAAAAGTCGATTGCTTTTCTGATCGTATCGAAGTCCAAGGCTCTTTAAAGCCGGCAGAGGATGTGATTGACTGTGGAAATTCAGGGATTGTGCTCCGTTTCATCGGCGCAATCGCCTCTCTCCTTCCCAGCCATACCATTTTAACCGGCGACCACTCGATCCGGCATAGGAGGCATGTGCAGCCGTTATTAGATGGGATTAACCAGCTAGGTGGATGGGCTGTTTCCAGCAGGGGAGATAGCCATGCTCCGGTTATCATTCGAGGTCCTTTAAAAGGGGGCAAGGCTTTGATTGACGGAGAGGATTCTCAACCTGTTTCAGGGCTGCTCATAGCTTCGAGTTTTGCTCCTGAGAAAACCGAACTTTTTGTCCAAAATCCCGGGGAAAAGCCTTGGGTTTCTTTAACATTAAATTGGCTGGACCGTTTTAATATTGCCTATAAGAACCACCAATTTTCACACTATGAAATCGAAGGGAACGCTAAGATTCCTGGATTTACTTACAAAGTTCCGGGCGATTGGAGCTCGGCTCTATATCCCATTGCAGCTGCTTTAGTCACTAACTCAGAAATCACTCTTCATGGTGTCGACTTTAACGAGCCCCAAGGCGATAAAGAAGTCGTAACGCTCCTGCAAGAGATGGGGGCGAAGTTTTCTATAAGCGAAAATTCTCTTACTGTTCATGCAGGCACTTCTTTAAAAGGCGCTCATATTGATATCGGGCGGTTTATCGATGCCATCACGCTGCTTCCAGTTCTTGCCTGCCATGCCTGTAGCCCCACACAGATTTATGGTGGAATGATTGCCCGTGCAAAAGAGTCGGATCGCATCCAGGCAATTGTCTCTGAGCTTAAGAAAATGGGAGCCCAAATTGAAGAGACAAGTGATGGGATGATTGTGCATCCATCAAAGCTAAGCGGTGCAAGCGTTGCCTGTTTTGATGATCACCGGATGGCGCTTTCTTTATCCGTTGCTGGCTTGTTCGCCCAAGGTTCTACAGAAATTGCAGGGATTGAATGTGCAAAAAAAAGCTTTCCAGGTTATTTTGAGATGCTGGGAAGTTTAGGAGCAGAGCTTGAATAACATCATTCTAATCGGATTTAAAGGGGCTGGAAAAACAACTCTCGGCCATAAAATTGCTGCAAAACTTCAAAAGCCTTTTATCGATACGGATGATCTTTTTGGGGAAGATCCAAAACTTCTCTATTTGAAACTTGGAAGAGAAGCTTTTTATGCCAAAGAAAAAGAGCTTCTACAGACCCTGACCCATTTGACAGGACATGTCATTGCCACAGGAGGCGGAACTCCTCTACAAAATAGAGAGCTGCTTTGCGCTCTTGGCACCGTGATTCTTCTCAATACTCCTCGATCAACCATAGAGAAGAGGATCGGCCTCAATCACTCCTTCTTGCATGAATATGAAATGCGGCTTGGCATTTATAAAGAGATTGCTCATCATAGCATCACAACAGAGGATGAGGTATGGGAAGTCATTCATTTGGATCCCTGTTTCGGATAACTACATGGGGTGAGTCGCATGGTCCGGCCGTCGGTGTTGTCATCGATGGATGTCCTGCAGGTCTTGAGCTTTCAGTTCACGATTTAATCCCAGATTTAAAACGAAGAGCGCCAGGACAAAAGCTCACTTCTCCTCGCAAAGAAGACGACGAGCCAGAAATCTTATCGGGCGTCTATAATGGAGTGACAACCGGCGCGCCGATTTCAATTCTCATCCGGAACAAAGGCCAGAATTCTGAGGCCTATCGAGCCTTAGAGAGCGTATTGCGTCCAGGTCATGCCGGCTTTACCTATTTAGCTAAGTTTGGAATCTTTGACCACCGAGGAGGTGGAAGATCCTCTGCAAGGGAAACAGTGTGCCGTGTTGCAGCAGGAGCTGTTGCAAAAAAACTACTCAAACAGTTTAACGTTACTTGCGATGCCTACCTTACCCAAGTGGGCTCAGCCATCTCTCCTGAAGAGATCGTCACTCTTTTAGAGGAAGTTCAAGCTAGCGGCGACTCCGTTGGTGGAGTTGTAGAATTTAAAACAAGCAAACTACCCTTAGGTCTTGGAGATCCAGTGTATGAGAAACTAGAGGCCAATTTGGCTAAAGCACTCCTCTCACTTCCTGCATCCAAGGGATTCGAAATAGGAGAAGGATTTAAAGCAGCAGAGATGCGGGGATCTGTGCATAACGACCCCTTTATTATTGCTGATGGGGTCATAGAGCCAGGCTCCAACCATGCAGGTGGAACTTTGGGCGGCATATCGACAGGGCTGCCACTTGTCGGAAGAGTGGTTTTTAAGCCCACCTCCAGCATCAAAAAGCCGCAAGAGACAGTGACTTTAGGAGGAGCAAAGACGGTACTGCAGCTAGGGGATGATGCCCGCCACGATCCTTGTGTAGCAGTCCGCGCAGTGCCCGTTGTGGAAGCGATGGTAGCCCTTGTATTAGTCGATGCACTCTTACTTAATCGCGTAGCGAAAGTATGAAATACGCAGTCATCACTGACTCTACTGTTGCAGCGATTTATGGACTGAAGGATTGCTTTATTGTTCATGCAACCGAATCTTCTAAATCGATCCAGATGATTGAGAAATTGACTTCCGAGCTTGTTCAAAAGGGGTACGGACGAGATACCGTGATTGTCGGAGTAGGTGGAGGAATGATCTGCGATCTTGCAGGTTTTTTATCCGCCATATTTTGCCGAGGTGTTCCGCTTATTTTAATACCCACAACACTCTTAGCAATGGTCGATGCTTCCATTGGAGGAAAAACAGCCGTTAACGTTCCAGAAGGGAAAAATCTATTGGGATCCACCGTCTTTCCTACAAAAGTGATTCTTCACCTTCCCTTTTTAGAGACGCTGCCAGATGCCGAATGGGAAAATGGGATCATTGAAATTTTAAAAGTGGGGCTCTTGTTCGACCCCGATCTATTTTTCCATTTTTCTAATCTTTTGCTCTCTTCCGTGATAGAGAAAGCAATAGAGGCCAAAAGAAGAGTCGTGGCGCAAGACCCCTTTGACAAAGGGTGTCGAGCACTCTTAAATTTTGGACACACCATCGGCCATGCGCTTGAATCTCTTTCTAATTACACCCTCTCGCATGGAAAAGCAGTCGCCGCAGGTATTGTCATTGAGTCGCGTCTTTCCCATGCGCTTGGTTTTTTACCCTCCCATGATTTAGAAGCGATCGAAAACCATTTCCCTCCTCTTCAGATCAGTGAAGCTCCAGAAAAAATTTTAGCCAAGCTATCCAGCGACAAAAAAGCAAAGGCAGGCGTCCCCCATTTTGTTTTGCTCAAAAAAATAGGGGAGCCTTACGTCAAGGAGGGATGTTTTTCACATCCTGTTGATCCCACTATTTTAACCCAGGTTCTCCATGAAGCTTGTTTGTGCTCCCGTTAAAAAATGGCCAAAAAGCCGTCCCGTCGATCTTTATGAGTTCACAGAAGGGACAAAAAAACTTCTCTATGACAAAGAAGAAAAACTACGTTTTATCGATATCGACTGGAAAGAGGCTTCTTGCACCGATGATAACCTAATCGTTTCTTACCATAATTTTGATGAGACTCCTGACCTAAATGAAGTGTTATCTCAGATGAAGAAGCGCCACCCCAAGGCTAGGTGGTATAAAATTGCAGCTTTTGCACATTCGACACTCGATACCCTTAAGATGGTGCATTTCCAAAGAAGTCACAAAAACGTGATAGGAATTTCGATGGGTGAAAAAGGAATCCTCACCCGCATCTTATCTCCCTTCACGTATGCACCACTTTCTGAAGAAGATAAAAATGCTCCAGGCCAGCTGCTGTGGAGCGAGCTTGAAACTATCTATCATTACCACTCAGTAAATTCAGAGACCCGACTCTACGGACTTTTAGGAAATCCTGTGAAACAAAGTATTGGCCATCTTTACCACAACGATAGGTTTTTACAAAAAAACATGAATGCACTCTATGTGAAACTGCTCATTCTGCCAGAAGAGCTGCCGGCTTTTTTTGCAGCGATTCAAGATCTTCCGTTCTGGGGATTTAGTGTGACAGCTCCGTTAAAAGAAAAAATCATTGAAGGCTCAATCATCAACACCCTTTATCGAACAAAAAAGGGATGGGAAAATTGTAATACAGATGGAAAAGCAGCCGCTGATGTTCTAGGAGAGATGGCAGAGAAAAAGATTGTGATTTTAGGAGTTGGAGGAGCTGCTAAAGCCATCGCGTCAGAACTGATCAAAAGACAAGGGAAAGTCACCTTCTTGCGCCGCCAGATGGAGATTCCTCCCTACGATATCTTGATCAATGCGACCTCTTCGGGCGATCCCGATTTTAAAGACTATTTTATCCCTGGGAAAGTGGTGATGGATATTTCTATACGGACCACCCCATTTCTCATGCGAGCAAAAGCTCAAGGGTGCCATACCATTGATGGCCTTCCGATGTTTTTTGGCCAGGCCGCTTTACAATCCAAAATCTGGAGGAGTATTCTCCCATGACTTTGCCGCCGTTTTGACGTTTTTCGGGATCAGCTCCAGTGTAATTTTTCTAGCCACATCATAGATCAAACAGTCGCTTCCTAAATACGATGGAGTGATTTTTCTTTTCCCTATAGATGCAGGGGGTGCAAGTGGGATAGGTACTATGACTTCAGCTATTTTTTTCAATTGTTCTTCAGAGAGTTTATCTTCAATATCTGAAAGTATGTTCGCTTTAAGTTCATATTGAGCTTCTGGGTATGCCTGCTGAAAGAGCTCGGTATCTCTTAAAATAGTCAAAGCGTCAAAAAGCTTCTTATCTTCTTGCTGCACATTGTTGATCGCCTTCGCAAGAGCAATCGTTGGATTATCATTGGGTTGTTCAATGTCTTCGCTATCAGATGCAGCTGCATTTATTTGCTCCATGTCATCTACGCGATCGCCTTCAGCTTGCGGCTTTTGATTAGCCTCTTGAGCTGGCTTTTGAAATACCACTTTAATAGCGTTAAAAATCTTTTTAGCAGCAACTGCCTGTGGATCTTCTGTTTTTTTATAACAATATTTGTGCCAAACAAAGGTGGTCATGGGCATCGCACCGAATGCAAGCACGCTGATTAAGTCGCCATATTTTTTTCGGACCACAAATCCAATTCCAAAGTCATATGCTGCTACAAGAAGGTGAGAGACGCCCTTGTGAATATTTAATGCAATTTTTTCCCAGTCTTCTCGGTTAATTTCAGTAGAATCTGTTTTGAATCTTTGAGCCACACCAAGAGAGATGTGAATAACACCTACAGATGCATTTGCAAAGGAGAACATCGGTGAAAGCTTAGGGTAGGCAAAGTGGAGAGCCACAACGCGGGAGACCAGTTGCAATATGGCATTGAGCGCTTTCTCATTTAACCCAATGAAATGTGCCAGAGTAGGACTATTCAGCAGTTTTTTTTGCTCCATCCAATGAAGCCCTTCTTCAGCAAGACACACGACAGGCAGCTTATTGACTACTGAGTGAACACGTCCTAAATATCCGTCCATGCTTTCCTCCTAATTTAATATTTAAGGATGTTAGAAGAAAAATTGTATTAGAACAATTAAAATATTATAACTAATATTAATTTAATTTTAAATTTACAATTCTCAATAATAATATTTTTAGAACATTGATCTTTTCTTAATGAAAAATTTATACGCATTCATGAGATGTTCAAGGTGACATCATCTACAGATGCTTCTATCGAATGAGCTTTAATACTTGCTTAAGGGCCGAGTCATCCGGACGGATGAGTTTAGAGGCTTCAGATGTTTTTTTGTTGGAAGGGATTTTTCCAGCAGGTTGATTTGTTTCACCTATTTCCCAAGGGAATGGTTTTTTTGGAGGTGGAGCTTTTTGATCGCCACCGGGCAGCGGCCCGATTTGATTGAGTGTTCCGCCTAGAAACTTTCCAGCAGGCCCTTTGATAGCGCCGCCGAGCGCATCTTTTTGCTGCCAAAGCATCAGCGCGCCGATTTTAGTTGTTGCTTTACCTTTATCGATTTTCACATCAGATAGGGTGCCATACACAGGGATTTGCAGAACGTATTTTTCAGGGAGATTTTTGATTCCAAAAGCATTTTTAAGGCAGCTGGCAGTCAGTCCTAAAATTCCATCCACTGAATCTCCTGGTAAATCGACAGTGCCCCAAGTGCAAACCTGAAATTCGCTGGCAAGTAAAATCTCGGTTCTTTCGCAATTCATCACACCGTTTTGGATTTGAAAATCGAGCGGTGCAAACCAGAGCTCTAACTCATCGCTAGAGCGGTACTGTCCTTTTTTTAACAGGCCGAGTGTCGTTTGAAGATTTCCTCCGTTTTGACACATGAGTTTTCCAAGCTCTAGCCTGCCTGTGCCGACTTGCAGTTTAGAAAGATCAGAGGGGAAGAGGGGATATGAAAATCCTTGAGGCGCAATTTCAAGAGTGACAGGGCCTTCAGATCTAAAAGAGCTGCCATCTGTGACAAACATTTTAGAAAGCTCTTTTGTGATGTTCAACTGGAGGTAGAATTTATCTGTTAGTGCTAAAACCCCTTGTGTGAAAACGCCTTGAAGGGAGCTGCGAAGATTTGATGAATGAAGCTCGAGCTTTAAAGGCCCACTCAAATTGCTGACGGTTGTACTCAAAGAAAGGTTTAAGAGCGGCCCGCAAAGAGCTCCCAGAGAGAACCGATTTCCTAAAAATGGAGAAGTGAAAAGATCAGAGGTTGCAGAAGGGAATTGCTCTAAGAGAAGCTTGATGTCTGCAGTGCCTGGAGGAGTCCATGATCCCTGGCATGAAAGCGTCCCTTGTGGCGCGGCTTGTGCTGTGATTTGGAATTGATGAGGGGTTGCAGGCGTAGGATGGCTGAAATTAGCCTGCAGCTGAGAGACTTTGTTAGTTCCAAAGAAGAGCTCAGGCGAAGAGACTTTAGCTTGATACTTGAGTGTCTGTAGTAGCTGATCAAAAGAAAACGACAACGTGTCAACTGAGCCTTTGAAAATAACGGGCTTAGAAAGGGTTAGAGAGGCAGGTTTTTGCAGCCATTTTAAAAGCGCTGTATACCCTTCTGGTGTGAGTGTCCATTGAAAGCTAGCGGGCTCTAAGAGTTCAACTGCTGTATCACTACTTTTGAGTGCAGCTTTTAAAGTCAAAAAAGGAGAAGAGGTGCTCAGTGCCATCAGGCGCGAGGTTTCTGAAAGGGTTGCTTGAAAATTCGTTGTGAGAGAGTTTCCAAGAAGCGGCTCCAAAAGCGGACCCTCTTTCATAAAAGGCTGCAATGATGAGACAGGCAGATCTTTGCAAGAACCTTTCATTTTTATGTCAGACGGGTAGGCAAAGCTGCCATCTGCGCGCAAAAGCCCTGCGCCAACGGTAGATGCGAGTGTAAAGTCGCTACTTTTGGATTTTAGGTTTCCACTAAATTGAATAGAAGTGTTTCCCACTGTAGCTGCGCCCAGCTGAAAAGAATCGATTTGGGCAGATCCTTTTACAGCGCCTCCTAAGGGATCAAGAGAGATCGTCGTCGGCTGCACTGTGACTTGGACCGGAAGAGTCGGGAGTGAGAAGGGTAAGTTTTCTAGTTGGGCGGATAAAAAACCCGGTTCAGAGAGTGTAACAGTTTTTTTCCGTGGATCAAAAGCTCCTTTAAATTTTCCTGACCACAGATCTCCCTGAAGGCCGATCGTGATCGATTTTAAAGATTGGGCTGCTAGATCAAGTTTAGTGTTTTTAGGAAGCAGAGCTTGTCCGCTGAAGGAGAGATTTTCGAGCTCGTCTGCAAGAGCAAGAGTTCCTTGGAACTGAACCTGAGGAGAGTCGATTTTGATATTCCAATCTTTAGGACTCATCTCTGATGAGCCGACAAAAATTGTAAAAGGATCAACCGTCCATTCACTAAACTCAAGTGCATCTGATTTTAAAGTGCCTTGCACAGCAAAGTTTGCTCTATTTTCTAGAGGAACTGATAGTTGATCAATTTTAAACTGAGCATTCACGCTATTTTTAATAGGCAGGTTAGTGAGTTTTTCAAAAGAAGCAGCAGGGATTTGAAATTGAAAAAGAGCCGGAGCGCTCAGCTGAAGTGTATTTGCTTGAACAGTTGTTTCTAAATCAGCAGAAAAAAAATCGGACTTAGCTTTGAAGAAAATTTCTAAATTTTCTTTCAAATTTTTGAGTTTGAGCTGAGCATCAAAGCTCTCACCAATCGTTTCACGGATGACTCCTTTAAACTCAGGATATAAGATAGAGATAACCTGATCTGCAGCTCTTAAAGGAAAAGAGGATAATGTTAAATCGGCATCCATTTGATGTGTGCCTGGAAAGGCTAAAAGGTCAACCTGAAAGCTCCCTTGCCCGGAGGTAATGCCTGATGATTGAAGTTTGACTTGTTTAGGGAGCAAAAGAGCGTCTAGTGTGATGTCGCTTACTACAATAGGCTCAAGCCCCGGTGTCAAAAACTGAACCGATCCTTCACTTACGGTGAGTTCACCAATGAGGTGCATCGAAGGGGTGATCGAAACAGCTAAGCAAAAGCCGGCTTGCCTAACCATTAATTTGGAGGCAAGTGGCTGGGGGGTGTCAATCACAACGAAAGGGGATTTGACCTCAAGCGATCCGACATCGTGGTAGAAAAGAAGCTTCCAAAGAGGAGCTGTTGACGTGATTGAATCTGCTCGAAAAACAGGCCGTCCATTTTTGTCTAAAACTTCAATTTGCTGCGCCTGTTGGCCCTGAAGCCACGTAAGCTTCAGAGAATTTGAGTGGATCTCATATCCTGACATGCTTTTGATGAGTTTATAAAGAGCATTATTCCCAAAACGAGTGGATAAAACAGAAGGAGCGAAAATAGCCAAAAGAAGACCAACCAAAAACAATAGGACAAGTATTCGAACAATGAGCCTCATAGCTGACTCCGTACACGTAAGATTCCAAGGGCTGTTTTAGCATCGCTAATTGTTCCATCTTCAATGAATTTTAGAGCTGTTTGCAGGGGAACAATTTGGATATCGATTTCATCGGTATCATCGCCTCTCAGGGCGCTGTTTTCAAGGTTTTTTCCTACAAAAAGATGGACCTTTTCAGTGAAGACCCCTGGCGATGAAAAGTAGGGTCCTAAATAGGTGAGAGAGCCCGCTTTTTTGCCGATTTCTTCTTGAAGCTCTCTTTGAGCTGCAGCTTCTGGCTTTTCTCCCTTTTCTAAAAGCCCTGCAGGGATTTCTAGTGTGATGCGGCCAATGGCCCTTCTCCATTGTTCGACAAGAATCAGCTGCCCGTCTTCTGTCAGGGGCACGATCGCCACAGCGCCTGGATGGACCACAATATCCCAGGTTTTATGTATGCCATTCGGGTAGTCGATTTCATCTCGGCGCACCGAAATGAATTTACCTTCTAAAGCAATTTGTGAATGAATTGTTGCAGCCGCCTCTAGGGCAGCTTGTTTTTCAGCATGGGATCCCATGCTCCGGATTATGAGGAGTTCCTCTGGCTGGAGTCAAGAAGAAGTTAAAGGAAGGGGTTACTTACGCAGCCGATCTAATCTGGCTTGCAAGTCGGCAACACCAGGATCATCGTTAGAAGATGCATTACTGGATGACGCTGCATACGAGCTTTTCTTATTTGGCTTTGTAGATAACAATTCTTCCTTTAAAGCAGCGAATTCTAAATCTTCTTCTTCAGACTCTATCTCTTCTGAGTAAGACTTGTATTCGGTTTGACCGGTCACAGCATCTGATGCATCATCTGATTGTGCAGGTGGATTCTTAGCAATCGCAGTTTCCGCTTTATGCTTTCCTAGCTTAAGGGGTTTTTCTACCTGAGCACTTTTAATAAATAATTTATCGATCATTGTGCTAAGAGGCAGGAGATTCTTTTGAATTTTCTTTTGAGCATTCTCTTCATATTTAGATAGGTTGACAGCAAATTTTTTGTCTTCAGATCCTTCTTTATAGGTAATGGAATCAAACACTGTTGGGTTTGGTTTAGGTTCGAAACGCTTAAATTTGTGACCAAGCATTCTATTAAGAAATGTTGGCTCTTTTTTCTGAGTGGTAAAATGTAAGGTGAATGATTTTGAGTTTTTGAAAGCATCTGCGCCATCTAGCGTTCTCATCGCATCCATCGCTTTTTTTGCCTGTGCTACTAACGCAACCATCTCATCGGGTTTTAGCTTTGTTAGATCGAGATTTTTCTCTTCTCCCTTTTCTCCGCCAACCTTCTGTTTAACAAATGTAATACTGTAAGTTTTGCCGTTGTGCTCAAACTCAAGATTAACAGGTTTGAGTTCGACATGGGAATAAGGCTGTTCTATTGCTAATTGTGCTAAATTTTCAGAAGAACTGCTCGATCTAATCATAATTACATACCTTATTAATTTATTAACTTAATTTTAACATAATTTGATTAATTGTTAAACAAATTATTTAATATGTAAGTGATTGTATTTAAAGGAGTTATTCTACCGTAACAGACTTGGCAAGATTGCGGGGCTGGTCAATGTCAGTGCCTCGGCAGCGGGCCATGTGATAGGCAAGAAGCTGGGTGGCAACAGAGAAGGGAATGGGGGCTAGTTCATCCAGGCAATCAGGAAGGATGATAAGGTCATTTGCAATACGCTCAATTTCAGGTGTTTGCGGGAAGGCAAAGGCAAGAAGCGGGGCGCCTCTAGCTTTAAGTTCCATCATATTACTGACCATTTTCTCTAAAGTTCTGCGATTGCCGCAGAGGGCAATAACAGGGAGGTTTGCGTCGATGAGGGCAATAGGTCCATGTTTCATCTCGCCGGCAGGATAGCCGCAGGCGTTGAGATACGATATTTCTTTAAGCTTGAGCGCAGCTTCTAAGCTAGTGGGGAACATGTAGTGACGGCCGAGGAAGAAGAAGTTGGAGTAGTTTGCGTATTTTTCTGCGATAGCTTTGATTTGAGGCTCTAAAGCAAGAACCTCTTCAACGATTTGCGGGATCTGGCGAAGCTGAGATAAGAATTTATGTCCTTCATCTTTAGCCAAATGCCTTTGCCGTCCAAGAAGAAGTGCTAAAAGTGATAAAACGGTGATTTGGCTGGTAAATGCTTTCGTTGAGCAGACGCTGATTTCAGGGCCGGCGCGCAAGAATATGGTTGCATCGGCTTCTCGTGTGAGCGTTGAATTTCTCACGTTGCAGATGGCAAGAACTTTGGATCCTTTTTGTTTGGCTTCACGAACAGCTGCTACGGTGTCGAGGGTCTCTCCTGATTGGCTGATGGCTATCACGAGCGTGTGCTCTGAAACAATCGGATTTTTATAGCGGAATTCTGAGGCAATTTCAGCTTGGCAGGGAATACGCGCTTTTTCTTCTAGTAGGGATGCAGCGATCAGTCCTGCATGCCAGGAGGTGCCGCAGGCAAGGATCAAGATACGACGTGTTGACTGCAAATCTTGCAGCGAAAGGTGGAAATTTTCGAATTCGACGTTTGCAAAATCTTCAATGATCCTGTTGTGAAGGGCTTGCTTGATAGTTTCTGGTTGCTCAAAGATCTCTTTAAGCATGAAGTGCTCGAAATCTCCTTTGGATCTACTGAAGTTATCAAGCGTGAGTTTTTCTGGTGTTTTTGCAACAGGAGTTCTGGCGGGGTCAAAGACCTCTATTTTATCAGCTTGAACGACAGCGAGTTCGTCATTGCGTAAAAATAAGATATCAAGCTCTGAGCTATGAAAAGCATTAGGATCAGAAGAGATGTAGGCTTCATTTGTCGTAGGGTTAAAGGCTATTGCTATGGGGTTTTCTCTTGCTGCAGCTATAATCTGATCGGGGTGGTCTTTATGGATGATGGCCAGGCCCCAAAAACCTTGCATCAGTGAAAGGGCTTGTTGCGTGGCAGCAGCGAGGTCACCTTTATAATAATAAGCGACCAGCTGGGCAATGACTTCGGTGTCGGTTTCCGATTTGAATTTGACTCCATGGCTTTCTAACATTTCGCGCAGATGCCGGTGGTTTTCAACGATGCCGTTATGTACGACTGCGACTTTCAGGTCTTGGTCAAAATGGGGGTGAGCATTTTCTTTGGTGGGCTCGCCATGAGTTGCCCATCTTGTATGAGCAATGGCAAGAGCGAGCGGAAGAGGGGATGCTGTCCAAGCTTGTTCAAGCACGCGGATTTTGCCAGCTTCTTTCCAGACTTTCAGCTCTCCTTCATGGATGCCGCATAGACCTGCAGAATCATAGCCGCGATACTCGAGGCGCTCAAGACCTTTAAGACAGATGACAGCCGAATCTTCCGGCCCTATATATCCAAATATGCCACACATATGTTATAGCTCCGAAATATAGCAAAAGATCGTTCAGGAAGGAATACAAAAATATTTTATGAAAGCACAAAAGGTGAGTCATTCTGCAGTAGATAACCATACTTATAAAGTATTTCCCAACGATCTCAATTCATATGGAACGGCTTTTGGAGGGATGATCATGGCTGTTTGCGATCGGACAGCGCTGGTTGTCGCAGAAAGGCATAGCCGAAAAACCTGTGTGACCGCCTCGGTGGATTCAATGCATTTTTTAAGTCCCGCAGGTCAAGGAGATATTTTACTCTTTAGCGCAGCGATTAACAGGACCTGGAGGACATCCATGGAGATCGGTGTCAAAGTGGTTGCTGAGCATTATGAGACAGGCGAGCGGCGGCATATTCTTTCAGCCTATTTTACTTTTATTGCGATCGATAAAAATAAAATGCCTACTGAAGTTCCCCCCGTCCTTCCTGAAACGGCTTTAGAAAAAAGACGTTTTGAAGAAGCGAATTTAAGGCGTGAAAGCAGAAAAAAAGAAGCAGAAGCGCGCAAAGCTAGACGCTCGAATGACTTCTTGCCTAATCAATAAATTTCGCAACAGTCTTATGCATTTTTGCAGAGAAGAGCCATGAAGAGAGGAAACTCTTTTCGGCTCCGATTTTCCATGGAAGCTTTGCCGCCAGAGCTTTTTTTATCAGAGATCCATTCTTCAACTGTTTCAATGAGGAAGCCTGCTTTGGCAAGCTCTTGAAAATAGAAAGAGAGCGGATGGTGAAAAGACCAGGTTGTCGCTGACTTTTCATTTTTCCCAGGGCTTGTTTGGATGGGGATTTTTAGAGAGCTCATGTAGAGATCAAGCCGGCGGTATTGGAGTTTTTTCGCATTATCGATTCCCCAAGAAGATTGACGGGGGATTCTAAAACAAGGGTGGTTGAGAACAATGAGTAGTTTGCCACCGGGCTGTAGAGAATGAGAGGCGTTTTTAAAAGCTCCTTCTGGGTGCTCTAGATTTTGCGTCACTAAAATAAGGGCGGCATGTGAAAAGGGGGCTTCTTTTATTTGGAGCGGCTTTGTGATGTCAAACACATAGAAGGGGTGCTTGGATTTTGCTTTGGCGCTCTGAATGAGTGACGCTGCAGCATCGACACCTGTATAGCGGATATCTTTGGGGATTGAGCGTGCAAGAATGCCTTGACCGCAACCTAAATCAAGAAGACTATCTCCTTTTTTTAAGTTGAGCAAGGCAAGCGTGCCTGGAAGAACCACATGTTCGTGATAGTAATGCCCCTTTTCACCGACGATTGAGTCGTACCACTTGTGAGAGGATTCCCATGAAGTGCTCACTCATCTTCTCCAGTTTCATGAGAAAGAAGCTTGCTCCAGCTGGGCTTTTTAAACTTGAGAATAAGCGAAGGTGCAAGGCAAATCAGGACAACCCCGATTGCTAAAAAGGCGACATAAAAAGCAATGTTTCCTGTGGGGATTTGAGCAGGAGGGAAAAAGCCGATGATGAACACGAAAAAAGAACTGAGGATACCAAGGCCTGCTGTAATCCACATTCCGTAATTGCCGCCTGGTATTTTATAGGACCGTGCGACTTTTGAATGGGAGTATCTGAGCTTAATGGCAGCTGCGAACATAAGGACATACATAACTAAATAGACTTGTGCGACGAGGACAGTCAAAATCCAGTAGGCGCTGTTGATAGATGGCATGAGTACAAAAAGAAGGCTCAATACCGTGACGATCCAAGCTTGGGTGATGAGGAGATTTCCAGGCATTCCATGTGAATTAAGCTCACGGAATTTGGGAGGTAAATCTCCATGTTGTGCAGCAGCAAGAAGGCCTCTACTGGGCCCTACAATCCATGTGCTTAGTGATGCAACAGCACCACAGAAGACTAATAGTGCCATGATCGGGATGAGCATATGAAGATTGTAGCTATCAACAAAGAGTACAAATGCCTGCATCGTACCACCGGTCAAGCTGATATCGCTTTGAGGAACAACGCTTGCAATAGAGAGAACTCCTAAAATGGAAGGAATCATGACAAGCAAGATGGTATAAACCATTGCCCGAGGGTAATTTCGTTGAGGATTTTGAACGTCCCGCGCATGGATAGCAGACATTTCCATCCCGCAGAGGGAGAAGAGGACGCCTGTAAAGATGACCCATTGCTCAGGAGACGACAAGTTAGGGATAAAAGAATCCCAGCTGAAGCTGATTTGCAGCAGATTTCCTGAAAAATACCAAGTAAAGCCCATAAAAATGATCACTGCTGCCGGAATAAATGAGCCTACAATGACACCAAAACTGCTGATCCAGCCAGAGATTTTCATTCCTTTCATATTGACCCAGGTTAAGATCCAAAAGGCAGCAAGCGATGATAAGATAAGGTAGGTCTTGTTCTCTCCCCAGCTAGGATCAAAAATATAGGCGATGGTTGTTGCAATAAAAGTTAAAATAGTTGGATACCAAATCACATTTTCGATCCAAAGCAGCCATATCGCTAAGAATCCAAGTCTATGGCCAAAGGCTTCTTTGACCCAAATAAATATTCCTCCGATCTTGGGCCAGCCGGTGGCAAGTTCAGCTGAAACAAGCGCTGTTGGAAGAAAGAAAATAAGTGCAGCCAGTAAAAAAAAGAAAATAGACGAAAAGCCTGTTTCTGCAATAGTGGGCCAATTACGGATGCTTCCGATTGCGGCCAAGTTGATCATGACTAAAGTAAAAATTGAGATGATTTTTTTTGACATAGTATTCTTAATCATGACAAGTTGCTCTTAAAAACTCCAGTGTCTAATTGCTTAAATTCATTAATTTACACAATTAGACACTAGACAAATCAGTTTGAAAAGTTCAATATGCGTTTATGATCAATCAGCGGTCGCTCCAGGTTGTAGGACAAGCGCAGCTTCCAAATGGCTTTTTAAAACCCCAATATGAATCTTACTGCTTTTCTCAAATTCCAAACACTGTTTTAAACCTTTTAGGATGTGGTTTAGCAGGGGAGATGGGGCTTCCAAAAGATTGTATTCAAAATACACCTACCGAACGGGTTGTCCTTCTTTTAATTGATGGATTTGGCTGGAAGTTTTTTGAGAAATATAAAGACAAATACCCTTTTTTAAAAAGGATGTCTGAGGAGTGTGTTGTTTCTAAACTGACATCGCAGTTTCCCTCTACAACAGCAGCTCATATCACAACTCTGTGCTCTAACCAGCCAGTAGGCCAGCATGGGATTTATGAATGGTTTATTTATGAGCCTTCATTAGAGCGGATTGTAGCCCCGCTTTTATATTCGTATGCCGGAGATAAAAAAATCGGATCGTTAGATGGGGCGCTGAATCCGCAAGAATTTTTTCCTGAGAGCTTATTTTATAAGCAACTACAAAAGCACAAGATTAATACGACGATTTTCCAGCAGGATGTCATTGCAGATTCAATCTATTCTAAAACGATGTTTTGTGGGGCAGATAGAATTGCTTGTAGAGATTGGAAAGAGGCGGTCAAACAACTAAAAGACCATTTGCATAAACCAGGTTTTTTCTATCTTTATTTTGGTGATTTCGATTCAGAATCGCATCATCATGGTGTGACATCTTCAGAAGTAGAAAGAGCGCTGGATCGGTGTTTTCGTGAACTGGAGACGATTGTTTTTCCGAGCTCTACCACGTTCATCATGACAGCAGACCACGGGATGATCGATATCGATCCAAAAGCCACGATTTACTTGAATCAAAAGTTTCCCGGGCTTGAGAAAAAACTCAAAAAAGGAGCAGATGGCCATGTTCTTTCGCCAGCAGGCTCATGCCGAGATTATTTCCTTCATGTAAAGCCTGCCCACATCATGGAAGTGCTCAAAGAGCTCAAAGAGGGGCTTCAGGAAGTTGCTTGGGTTTGTTTAACAGCTGAACTGATAGAAAAAGGCTTTTTTGGGCCTCAAGGCATTTCACTTGCCTGCCAAAGACGAATGGGGGATATCGCAATCATTGCTAAGGGATCTCATTCAATCTGGTGGTATGAAAAAGGAAGGTTTGAACAAAACCTCCATGCTATGCATGGAGGCCTGACTCCAGATGAACTAGAGGTTCCCTTTTTGTGTTTAGGGCCTAACCTTTAGCCTTTTTCTTTTCCTGTTTGGCTAAACGTTTTTCTTTAATCGACATTTTTGGTTTTTTCTTTTCTTCTTTTTTTGCATCACGGCTTTTTGACATAGAATCTCCTTGGTAACACTAAAAAAATAATAGATCACCCATTATCTGTCTTCAAAAATTCGCTAGAGCTAAAAAAATCTGTTTTGATGTAAGAAGAAATTTAAGAGTGTTTTCCATACTTAAAAGATTTAATTTATGAAGACAAAAGAGAAAGCCGTGACTTACATGGTCTACTCTTCGCTTTTTCTTTCGCTACTCAATTTTAGCATCAAGGGATGTATTGGTCCTTTGGGAGTTTCTCTTTCAACATTTTTCAGATATTTTGCCCCGCTTGTTTTGATCGCGCCTTATTTTGCTTTTAGAAGGCAGTGGCGCCATTTACGTCCTGAAGTAAGCATTGGTCTTCATTTACTCAGAGGCTTTTGTGCAGTTGTTGGGCAGACATCATTAAATTACTATTTAACGCGCGCTAGTTTAGTAAATGCCACTATGCTATGGGCGACAGGCCCTATCTATGTTCCCATTATCATCTACTTTCTCTATAAGCAAAAAACGCCGAGGGTTACGTGGATTTCAATTTTTATCTCTATTGTGGGTGTTGTATTAATGATCAAGCCCACACATGGAATTTTCGACTCGTTTAGTATCTGGGGTATTTTATCTGGTATAGCGATGGCTTTTTCACAGGTTCTTTGGGGTCGCAACGCAGAAAAAGGATCTATCACGGAAAATCTTTTATACCTGTACCTATTTGCATCTGTTTTAGCATTTACTGCCTGGATGCTTTTTGGTACTGCCGTGGAATCAGTTTCAAATTTTTCACCGTTGATTTGGGTGTCTCTTATCGGAGTCGCGCTTTCATCTTTGGGTAATCAAATTTTCCGCTCTAAAGCGTACCAGATTGTGCCGTCTTATCTACTCATGCCGATATTGTATATTGCAGTCCTTGGGTCCGGCATTATAGATGTTGTTTTCTACAACGAGTGGCCCGATCTATGGAAATACATAGGGTTTGCACTTGTTTGCATTGGAACTTACATAAAATGGAGATATTTAAAGAAGACATCCGAACGGAGTTTCAATTGAAAAGGGTTCTAAGTGCTCTCATTTTTTTTTCTTGTATGACGGCTCAGACGTTAGAAGAGCTTCCATCTTCTTCACAAAGAATGAAAGAAGTTTTAAGCACCGTTGCGGAAAAAGTGGTTTACTTAAGCGCTAGCGCAGCTTTAGGGTCTGTGTCGCTGCTAGCTTGCGCTGGAGCAAAATTAGCACACCTTATTTCCAGCCAGACATTTACCAAAGAAGAGTATCTACTTTTCAAAGATCTTAGTGAGTCTGGAGCAAAGCACGTTTTCTCACAGCTACTCAATCCAAAAAAAGTTCTTCCAGCAGAACTTTCATGGAAAATAAATCACAAATATCTTTCGCAAATCGCTGCGCCAACAGCTGAAGAAAAAAAGCTGCTTAAGTTTCTAGAGAGTAGGTGGCTTGCAAAATCGACCGGGTTTTTCTCATCCCTTATTAACTGGGTCTATCCTTGCTTTGGCGTATCGCTTCAAGTCAACCCTGAATCAACCAGTCATTATGCAAGAAATCCAGCAAATAAAATTTCTGAAGTCTATCAAAAAAAGGTGCAGCTATGGAAAAAAAATCTTCTTCATCCAGAGCATTTTCCGCTGATTTTAACCCGCCCTTGCGATTTAAAAGACTATCTTCCGTCGTATCACTTTGTTTCTCAAGCTGAAGAAATTGATGAAGCTGTTCAAAAATTGCAACTCTCTCGCTCAAAAGCTGTACTGGATTTGACACGATTAATGCCAGCTCAAAACTGGACTGCTTATCAAAAAAAACTCGTACACGCCTGCAAAAAATACCAAATCAACCCAAATCAAATTATCTGCATTGACCGAGTTCAGCAGGGCGATGTGGGGGGCCTGCGCCTTTTACCTTTGGACCAAGCCTCATCTAGTAAAATTGAGCGCGATCATCGCTTTCTATTAAAGTGGGTTTCAACATTTGGACTGACTGCAAACAGGCTGGAATTAGATCGGTGTTTATTCTCTACAAATGATGGGCAGCCGCACACTACAAAATCTATGATCCATGCTCCTTCGAAAGAGGAGGTTCTTTCACAGCTTTTAGCTTTCAGGCAAAAATGGAATTCTCACCATCCTCAAAAAAATTTGATGGTGAATGGGACTATCCAAGCGCTTGAAGGATTAATCAAGCGCGTGACAGATGAAAAATGGTCAGAGATTACGAAGTGTCCTACACGCTCGCAAATTGCCTCGCTCTCGTTTCAGCAGATACAAGAAGACCTGGAACTTTTAGCAAGCGAGAAAAAGGATGAGCTTTTCTTCAATACCGCTTGCCGCTTAGAGCAAATTCATTCAAGTCTTTCTTCTCTACTAGAGATTTTTTCTCCCTATGCATCCGAAGATTTTCATCCCATCCATCATCGTCTTCTCACTATTTTACCATCTCGTTTGAGCGCACTTACTTCTTGTGGAATCCATGCATCAGGGATGACAAGCATTGCAGGCATTTTTAAAGCCGTTGAGCGAACCTTAGAAAAAGCCCCGCGCGTAATCTATGGAGAAAACACATATTTTGAGTGTATTCACATGGCTGAAGAAATGGCACAGGCCTCTTCTATCTTAGAGGCAAAAGAAGAAGATTGGAAAGAAGTTGACCTTCTCATTGCTCAATTCAACCCTGCACTTAAACGAGTCGATCTTAACCCTACAGAATATCATGTTGAAAACATAGCACACGCCTTGCATTTAGCCTTAAGTGCGCCTCGTCAAAAGGCGCTAACGCTTGCAATCGATTGTACTCTGGATTATATCAACTCAGCACGTGTCGAAAAATTGCTTGCTGAATACCAAGAAGAAATATTGCATGGAAATCTCAATGTCATTTGCTTTAGAAGCGGCCTTAAGTTTGACATTTTTGGAATGGATAACTACTGCGGGGCTCCTTTTTTTATGGTTCATAATACAGATTCAAAATGGGCCTCTTTTGATGCGCTTTTAACAGAGCCTGTTTTGCAAACTGATCGACTTAGCTTGAATTGGTTTTGCCTTGCTTATGAATTTGCAGCTCCCTATTTGGAACTTTATAGAAAACAGATTTTCGATAATACCAGGACTCTTTTAAGTAAAATTCCTCCAAGGCTCTTTAACAGTCAGTCTAAATACCGAGTTGTCCGTTGTGATAAAGATGCTGATGCATCTTTTATCGATATTAAAATTACAGGGCCTCACCACGAACTAAAAGGGGCTCTGCTTGTAGGCGGGAGTCTGACTTTAAAATCTTTAGAGCAGGGCCATCCCATTTTTTACAGACCAAGCCTAGGGTTTTACCATCCTAATTTCACCATGCTTTTCACTAAACAAAACACCACAATGCGATTGACACTTGGACTTGATCCTGATCAGGTGAATATATTTACACACTGTTTTGAGCTGCTTGATGCTCTTAATTAAAAACCTGATTGTAAAATGCAAGCTCTCGGATTAGAGAGTCTTTGATATTTTCAGCTTTTCTAAATCCGTGCTGCTCTTCAGGATAAATAATCAATTCAGACTTAATCCCCTTTTTTTGGAGCGCATCATACATCTTCTGTGCTTGATCTACAGGAACCACTAAGTCTTCAGCTCCCTGAAAAAAGATGACCGGACAATGGAGTTTTTCAACATGAAAGAGGGGAGATCTCTCATCGTAAAGAGGCTTAGCTTTAGGATAAGGACCTATCAGCTCGTCTAGATAACGCGCCTCAAATTTATGAGTTTCATGAGCTAGTGCTGCAAGATCGCTGACACCATAGTAGCTTGCTCCGACTGTAAAAGTATCTCCAAAGGTTAGTGCTGCAAGCGTGGTGTATCCACCAGCACTTCCACCTCGGATAGCAATCCTTTGAGGATCAGCTTTGCCTTGAGAAATCAGATACTGCGCTGCAGCCTGGCAGTCTTGAACGTCGACAATTCCCCAGTTGTTTTTAAGAGAATCTCGATAGGCTCTTCCATAACCCGTGCTACCGCCATAGTTCACATCCACTACACCAAATCCACGCGAGGTCCAAAACTGAATTTTTAAATCAAAGATAGGAAAGACCTGAGCTGTCGGGCCGCCGTGTGACATGACTATCAGCGGTGCAAGAGTACCTGGAGGATTTTGCCACTCTTTATTCTTAGGGGGATAATAAATGGCATGAGCGATGCGCCCTTTGTGGCTCGGATAAGAAATGACCTCTGGGACAGAGAGGGATTCAGAATCAATGTGGGGGAGGGGATTATGGGCAATAACAGTTAGCTTTTTTGTTTTGCGGTCATACTCCACAATCGATCTATCTTCATTTGCACCAGCAGCAATGAAGACAGTTTTATCTTTTGTCGAACGGATCTGCGTGAAAAATGTCCAAGGAAAATCAAGCTCTTTGAATGGTGAGAGCTCGGCCATCTTCCATAGGCTGTTTTGAGTATAGCAGCAGACAATTTGATCTCCTGCAAAAGCATATGTCGACATCCCGAAGATCCAGCCTGGCAGACCAAACTCTGCGTCCATCGGATGGAGAGCATGCCATTTCTCATCTTCAAATTTATAGAGATTCCACCAGCCAGTCTTATCTGAAACGGCATGAAGAATTCCTTGCGGAGACCATGAAGGCTGAAAAATCGATTCATGGGTGCTGCCGGCTATTTTTTTAATATTTTGCAGCTCTCCATCTACAAGATCTGCAACCCATAACTCTGTGCCATCCCATGGCATATTAGGATTATCCCATGTCAGATAGGCGACGCGCTTATTATCTGGACTTAAGGCCACCGAAGAATAGAAATCATGACCCGTTGCAATTTTGTTAAATTTTTTTGTGGGAAGATGAAGCGAAAACAGAAAGTTGTCATGTCCTTTTTCCCCAACGCCGATGAGATAAGAACCTGCAATGTGAAAGTCTGCGGCTTTAACGCCAGCAGGAGATAGAGGCTCTTCCTTCAGATAAATTCTTTGGTCTTTGTCATTCACAAAGTAGACGTTACCTTGTGATACAGTGAACGCGATTCCACCATATTCATGAACGCGGGTTCGACAGCTCATTTTCTCAGGAGTGTGTTCCAACAAAGTGCCATCGGCTTTTTTTTCCATGATGACGCTGCGGCCATTCTCATGAGGGCGCACTTCATCCCAATAAATGGAGCCGCCTTCTAAAACAATCTGGCCGAATTTTTTTTGGCTATGAGTAAGCCACTCAGGTGTAATATGCGACGGCCAATGGCCGCCTAAAGCTGTTTGTTTCATGCTCTTTCAATCATCGATTTAATTAACGGTCCAATCGATTCTTTGAACCGATTAGAGGGCACCTTTTTATAGGAGTCTTTTATTTCTTTTTGCAGCTCAGAATCAAATAAAAACTGCCGCAAAAGCGCTTCTAATTCATCAAAATCTTCAACATAATCGCCGATTCCATACTGTGAAATGAGATCGATATTGGCCTGCTCCCAGCTGAGCACAGTAGAGGTCGCGTCAACAAGAATCGGAAGTTTCATCACAAGAGCTTCGTTGATAGTTCCTGGCCCTGATTTAGTAATGAGCAGATCTGAAACAGCCATAAGATCGGAGATTCTCGTTGTAAACTCCATAACGGTTATAGTGTTTGTCGGATGGAGAGTAAGCTTCTTTAAGTCCTGGCAAAGTTTTTTGTTTTTACCAGCGCAAACAATGAGATGAATGCCGAACTGCGTTTTGCCAATTTTACGTGCATATTCTAAAGCTTTATCACCGCCAGCGCCTCCAATCATGACCAAAACCACAGGCTTATTTTTAGGAATGCCGAATTCGGTACGAATTAAGTCTTTATCTTTACTAGTAAAAAAGTCCGTGCGAATAGGCAGCCCGATGGTTTCAATGGTTTGATCAGGGATATTGCGTTTTCTAAGCATCTCGCGGCTGCACCAAAGGTCCGATCCGACAGTTACACGAAAAGACGGGTGCTGGATGCCTTGCAGACCATGGACCCATAGCCTTAAATCGTTATCTGTCGTCACTAAAAGAAAAGGAACTTTCCTTTTTCTAGCAGCTTCGCTTGCAGGGTAATTAATGAACGGGATCAGAGAAAGAACAAGATCGGGCTTTGTATGCTTGATATGCTTATGAATGATTTTTTCAACCTGGGCTTTACGCGTGCGGAATAGTTTAGGAGCTAAGTGGCGTGTAATTAAATTCAAAGAATGAATCCAATCATTCTGGAGCATGACATTGTAGACTTGTTCTCCAGACTTTAGCCCCCAGATACGGAGTTCATCGATAGGGTAGACAACAGTCAGATTGTACTCATCTCCTAGTAAATGGTTTAACGTTTGAGCCGCTGCTCTATGGCCATAACCGCCGTTGCTGCAAAGAATTAAAATATTCTTTTTGTTTTCAGTGGCATATAAATTTAAATTTAATATCGCAAATAGCAGATAGACAAGCCATTTCATGTCATTAAAATATCTGTTTTTTCTAGATCTGATCAAGTCTTTTAAAAAAATCGGTTTTAAGGTATAACAAGATTATCTATGAAAAAGTGGATAATTTCCCTATTTTTGCTAGTGGGCTGTTTAACCTTGATCCCTTCATGTGGGAAATCGGGTTCTTCTCATGTCATTCTCCATCCTGCAAAAACAGGAATTACAACCGTGCGTTATCATGACCAAGCCCGCAACAGGCCCGTGATTACTGAGGTTTGGTATCCTATTGATGAGTCTATTCCTGCCGATCCTGTCGAAGGTCTTTGGGTCCGCTGTGCAGAAGCGCGTGATGCCCCACTAAAAGCCTCCTCGAAAAAATACCCCCTTGTCATCATGTCTCATGGAAACTGGGGAGATCGACTAAACAACTCATGGATTGCAGAAACGCTCGCTGCTAACGGTTATATCGTTGCTTCCATGGATCATTACGGAAACACCTGGAATAACAAAATTGCAGAGTGTTTCGTCAAGATTTGGGATCGCCCTCAAGACGTCAGTTTTGTCATCGATCAACTCCTTCAAGATGAAAGGTTTTCTCCCCATATCAATAAAAATAAAATAGGCCTCGTTGGCTACTCCCTTGGAGGTCATACTGCGATTTGGGTAGCAGGAGGAACCGTAGCCAAGTTTGATAAACCCGATATGAAAACCATGCCGGCAGATCAAATTCCAACCACTGTCAACGATGAGGTCATTAACTCCATCGACTTTACCCCAGCTCTGAATTCATACAAAGACCCACGTGTCTCAGCCGTTTTTGTCATGGCCCCTGCCCTTGGCTATCTCTTTGATATGGCCAGCCTTCAAAATATTTCAGTTCCTGTCTACATTGTCGCTGCAGAAGGGGATAAAACCGTTCCTCTTGAATCAGGACCTGGCATCCTCGCTGCAAAAATCAATAAAGCAGCCATGACCCTTATTCCTGGAAGCGCCAGCCACTATGTCTTCCTCAATGAAGTCTCAAAAGGCGGCAAGCTGCTTCTGGATAAGCGTGTAGCCCACGATGCACCTTCCGTTGACCGGGCTAAAATCCATGATGAAGTCGGCTGCGCTGCCGTTCAATTCTTCGATAAGCATTTGAAGTAGCGTCTTAAGATATTTAAAATTAGAAACTTGGATTTTCTCTCCCGCTTGTTTTAAAATAATAACTTACATAATATAAAAAATTTGATATAATTAATCCTATATTAATTAATAAAAATAATAATAGGTATTATGTCATTTGTTTCATCCATAAATAATAGCTTCTCAGGAGCTATATCTAATTGTTGGTCCCCTTATGGGATTCCTGTCACCCATGCAATTGAAGCCCTATTAACAGCTTTATACTACCCTAAATCAAATGTGTCCTTAGCTGGGTCTAAGCTATTCGTAATGCCTAAAGAGGTCAGAACAGATGTAAAGGTTCGTGAAGAATACAATCGAGGTTTTTGTATAGCCAAAGGTGCAAATTTATCACTTGGCGCAGAAGTTGTCATGATGCCGCATTTAGAAGATATCGATCCTGCAGCTCACAATTTTATTTTAATGCATGAGTTAGCGCATATAAAAAATAACGATCTTATTTTTAGACCTCTTGTCGGAGCAATTACTTCTTTAGCTGCAGCTATTATTCTTTCGCGAAAATTTTCTACTTTCTTTTCAACCATGGGTTCAATCATGATAGGCAAGCTGTCATATTCATTGTTTTCTAGATATAATGAAAATCAAGCTGACCAATTTGCTATATCAAATTCATCGGATGAAGAGCTTAAAGGTGGAATCAGATTCTTTAAAGCCATTAAAAAAAGCCGCAAATTATTTCCGAAACAGAACAAAATTCGCTCTACGTGCTCTCACTTGCTAGATATTAAGCACCCGTCTATACAAAGTAGAATTAACCAAATTCAAACCGAATTATGGAATAGAAACATTAGTTACTCAAAACAAGAAAGACTTAAAGACTATCGAACACAAGAAATAAATGCTTTAGTGCAGTTCAATATCTACATACTTAATAGAAGTTGCGTCCCTCTTACTTTAGAAATGTGGACAATCATAAAAAAATATTATTCTTAATGATTAAAAATCTGGTATATAGCTCCAGTACGACTTAACACTTCAGAATCCAATTTTGATTTGAAAATTTTTCTCATTGCCGTAATATCCAAGCAGCTTACAACCTTGGAAAACGATATGAGAAAATCACCTATATCTGGACAAACCGTCTTTATCACAGGAGCATCAAGCGGTATCGGGAAAGCTTGTGCAGAGCAATTTGCTGCGCTTGGTGTAAATCTCATCATTGCGGCTCGAAGACTAAAACGGCTGGAAAAACTCTCCAAAGAGCTTTCTGCTAAGTACGGAGTAAAAATTATTCCCATTCAACTAGATGTTCAAAAAAACCAGCAAGTCGAAGCAGTTTTTAAACGCCTAAATTCCCAAAAAGTGAAGGTAGACATTCTTGTTAATAATGCAGGTCTAGCTCTCACCTCAGATCTCATGCAAGAAGGGGATGTCAGTAATTGGGATGTGATGATTGATACGAATATTAAAGGGCTTCTCTATGTTACAAAAGCCTTTCTACCCTCCATGATCAAAAGAAACCGAGGACATATCATTAACATCGGCTCTGTTGCCGGACATGGATGCTACATTTCCGGAAACATCTACTGTGCAACAAAACATGCCGTCAAAGCAATTAGCCAATCTTTAAGACTAGATGTCATGGGATCGGCTATCCGAGTCAGTGAAGTAGACCCTGGAGCTGTTCATACTGAGTTTAGTGAAGTCAGATGGAATGACAAGAAAAGAGCAAAAAAACTCTACGAAGATTTCACGCCACTCACGGCTGAAGATATTGCAGATGCTGTTGTTTATTGCGCTACACGTCCGCCCCATGTCAACATCTCTGAAATGATCGTTTTCCCCCAAGCTCAAGCTTCTTTAACCGATATCTATCGCAAAGGAAAGCCAATCAAGAATGTCCTGAATTCAGGAAAGTCATAGCAGGCTTTTCAAACCCCTTTACTTGAAGAAAATCTTTTGAACCACTAATAGCCTTAGTAGTTACAAAGAATTTCTTCAAGCAAGAGTACAAAAGTCTTTCTGACTGAAAAAGACAAGAATGGCTCTCAGGTTTGACAAATGCAGAGTATCGCCTTACACAAGCCAAACTGTTGGCTTACTTCCTGAGCAAAAAAAAAGAGGCTAGCGCCTCTTTTTATTTGCCCAGGATAGGACTCGAACCTACACACCTTGTGGGTAACAGAACCTAAATCTGTTGTGTCTACCAATTCCACCACCTGGGCAAGAAGCGCTTAAGGATACCGTTTATTGGACCTATCGTCAAGAGACAAGGCGATATTTTCTAAGAGGCTGGATGACATCTTTTTGAAGCCAGAGAAGGTTATCGTTAAAATATTTGGTTGCGATTTGTTTGAGGGATTTGATGTTGGCAGGGGAGGCGTTATCTAGTTGTTCTTGGGAAGCTTTTTGAAGAGCGGGCTGCAACCTAACGACAGTGAGGTCTGCTTTCTGCTTAAGTAGTTTAAGTTGGAGGGTCTGCATTTCTTGGCTTGATTTAAAGATGATATCAAAAATCATCGGGAGCCATTGGATCATTCCATAGCTTTCTGATTCAGCAGCCGGGATCGACTTAATTTTCATTTCTCCGGTGCCGAGTGATAAGATAAAAATGTCTCGATCGGGATCGATATGGCCGGCTGCTTTCATGTAGGCAAGAAGTGAAGGATTATTAGCTGAAAGGCCGCCATCGACAAGGTTAAAGTCTTGGACGGCATACGATGGAAAATAAGTCGGAGCTGCAGAAGTTGCCATGCCAGCATCACGCATAAGGAACGGCTGGTTTGTGTTTTGTCCTTTGAAGTGGAAAAAGATGGCAGTTTTACCTTTGTTCAGATCATAACTGGGGATCAGGACATCTGTGACGGCTTCATCGATTTTTGCATCATGGAACTGATCTTGTAGAATCTTTTTTAGGTTTTCATTGGAGTATTTAGGCGTTCTTATTCCTTCAATGGATTTGATCGATTGAAGAGTGGTTTTTTGAAATACAAAAGGGCCTTCTTTTTCTAAAAAAGCGGCTGCTTCTTTTGCTCCCATTTTGGGTTTGGAGGGGTTTTCAGGATCGGGCGCAGCTAGAGCAAGGGCTAAAATTCCTCCAATTGAAGTTCCTGTGATGCAATCAAAAACTTCACCCACTTTACAGCCCAGCTCTTCTTCAATATGGGCAAGAATTTGAATCGGGAGCATGCCCCGTATTCCTCCTCCATCAATGCTCAAAATCAGATAAGGAGGAGGCTTATGAAAAAATAGCGCAGCAGTTTTGCATGCAAGAGCGATAACCCCAAAACAGCAGGCAGCGAGGGGACGAGAGATGCAGGCAAGGACGATACTGGAAAGAACAGCAGCTCCTGCTCCTGCATTTAAGTTCAAACGTCTTTGATTGACACGGTCAATTTTCTGATACAGCTGCTCGAGTGTGGGTTTATCAAGCTCTTTAAGGTGGGGGAAGATAGAATTTTCATAATCCAAAAAAGGATGATCTGCATCGATATCAGAAGTGGTCATGAGTATCCTACATCCTTTAGTAACAGAAACTTTACTTCTTCAAAGCAAAGAGAGCACTCCGAAGTAATAGAGTAGACAGAGCAGCAGTCGCGATTACTTCCTTATAGGGTAGTGCATAATGTGGCTTAAAGGCACATAGAGGCGGCAATACTGAAATGCTGGCAAGAAGAGCTGTCATGTAACCAAATCGAAACCACTTGTTTTTTTCTTTAGTAGTTCCGCCGAGTTGCGACGCTTGAAGGGCAACTGCTACTGCTGCAACTTGCATGGCTACACCAACAAATCCACCTTGGGCTAGTGTTTTTAGGCCTGCACGGGCCAGTTCAGGTCTTATATGAAAATAACGTGAAGCGATTCCACCTGCAAAACCGCAAAAAGCTCCCAAACCATATATAGCCATAAACCACCAATCCTTAATTTAAAGGGACAAATTATATTCCGTAGTATTTTTTGATGCAAGAATTAGAAACTATAATCTTCTAGGGAATAGATTAAAAGAATTTCATCAAACTTATAACGGGTACCCAGGCAAGTGCGGCAGTTGTTGCAGCTTCCTCATAGGAGAGTCTGAAAGTAAACTTTGCTGCTAGAGCTACGGAGACGGGAATGCTGGCAATCATCACAATCGAATGTCCTATACAAAATCGGGTATCTTTCTGTTTTCGCTTTGCATTTTCTGGACTGGTATTTAATCCAATAATCCCTCCTGCTATAGCTATGATTTGCATCGCAATACCGATCAAACTGCCTTTCGCCAAGATTTTTAGTCCTGCTTGCGTAAGCTCTGGTCTTATCCAATAATGCCTTGAGATAGCTCCAGGCACAGCACCGCAAACTGCCACAACGCCTAATACAACTGCAGCCATAGCGACAACTCCTTGTTAAAGCGGAGAATTATAAACCGATACATTTTTTGATGCAAGAATTAGAAACTGTAATCCCCTGGGGAGTAGATTACAGTCTACTCAAGAGACCCATAAAGGATGCCCAGCATAGTGCGGCAGTTGTTGCAGCTTCCTCGCAGGAAAGTTTTAAATTGAGTCGTCCTGCTAGGGCGACCGCTGCAGGAATAGTGGCAACCATCATTATCGTATACGCTATATTGAATCGCTTATCTTCATCGGTGCTATTACCAGTTTCCATTCCAATAATCCCTACTACAATAGATGCAACTTGCATAGATAAACTGATCAAACTACCTTTACCCAAGTTTTTGAAACCTGCTTGTGTAAGCTCTGGTCTGATCCAATAATACCTTGAGATAGCTCCAGGAATAGACACAAGAGCTACAAAAGCACCTAATGCATTTAAATTCATAATCGTCACTCCTTAATTAAGAAGAGAATTATAAACCGATACATTTTTTTTAGTCTATGTTGTTCCAAAGAAGCGATCTCCAAAGTCTCCAAGGCCAGGGACTATGAAGGCTTGCCAGCCATATGGATTGCCCAATACAGGGCAGCGGTTGTTGCCGCTTCTTGGTAGGAAAGTTTGAAATTAAATCTTCGTGCTACAGCGACCGCTGCGGGAACAATGACAACCATCCCTACGGTATATCTTTCACAAAATCGCCAGTACCAATCCTCATCACTATAATTTTGTGGAAGGGCTGGGGGTATTTTGTCTAGGTTAGCCCTAACTACTAGAACAGTAATTTCGATAGCAAGACCGACCAAACCACCTTTAGCCAAGATTTTTAGGCCTTCTTGAGACATTTCAGGCCTTATCCAATAATATCTCGAGATAGCTCCAGGTAGAGACCAGCAAACTGCGATAAACCCTAATGCTACAAGACTTGTATTAAATAGCGTGGTTGTACAAGTTAGAGCAGCGGTTGTTGCCGCTTCCTGGTAGGAAAGCTTGAAATTAAACTTTCCTGCTAGAGCGACCGCTACGGGAACACTGCCAGCCGCCCCTATGATATATCCTAATCCTATACAAAAATCTTGAACTTTTTTGTCATTACTAATTCTTGCTGCAATAGTTCCGCATGCAAAAGCAGAGATTTGCATAGCAATCCCGATCATACTGCCATTAGCCAAGATTTTTAGGCCTGAGAAAGGAAGCTCTGGTTTGAGCCAATAATATCTTGAAACTGCTCCAGAAAAAGAAGCGCAAAATGCTGCTGCGCCTAATTCTAAGATCACAACACCTCCTTATTAAAGCGATTAATTGTAAGGAGTAGTATTTTTTTAGTCTATGTTCCAAAGAAGCGGTCGCCAAAGTCTCCAAGACCTGGAACTATGAAGGCTTGCGCATTGAGTTCGGGGTCTTCAGCAGCAGTAATGACACGCACAACTGGAAATCTCTTTTTGAGGCGAGCGATGCCAGGTGTGGAGGAAATGATTCCTACGAGGGTGATCTGGTTGGGGGAGAGATGAGAGGTGAGTTTTTCAAGTGCGCAAATCGAGCTACCCGCTGTTGCAATCATGGGATCTAGAAGAAAGAGATGATCAGTCGGCAAAAGAGGCGGAATATTTTCATAGTACAGATGGGGCTCGGCGGTTTTTTCATCTCGGCGTATTCCAAAAAAACCAATCGGTGCATCGGGGAAGAGTTTTAAGAAAGAGGGAAGGAGAACAAGCCCTGTTCGTAGAATAGAAACCAAGATGACGCGACCTTGTGTAATCGCTCCTGCGGCAGAGGAGAGGGACGTTTCGACAATAGCTCTTTTGGTGGGGACATCTAAGACAGCTTCTGCTGCTATAAGGTCTGCAAGCTCAAAAGCCACTGCACGAAACTCTTTGAGAGAAGTTTTCTTATCCCGCAGCTTAGTGAGAAGTGTCTCTTTCATGGGCCCTTTTATGGATCCAGGGGTTCGTAAACAGGATGAACTGGAAATCCTTGCTCGCGAAGAGCAAAAATTGCTTGGGCCACAGGCTCCCATTTAGCGTTCTTATCGATATGGAGTAGTATTTTGGTATGCTCTGGGTTCTTAGAAATGAGTCCTAATTGCTGTTGCTTTTGAAGCTCTTTTTGAATGCTGCCGGTGGTTCCCATGATGAACTCATTCACCTCAGTGATCCACTTGTATTTACCATCTTCTGTAATTCCAATATTTACGACGAAGGGTTGTTCTGTGAAGCTGGTTTTCTTTTCAGAGTTTACTTTCACAAGATTGACCTGTGTATCATAGAGAACGGCTCTTGTAATCGACATGGTTGCAAAGACTGCAACAATAACAAAGAGAAAATCGACCATCGGGGCCAGGTTTAATGAGGCTGCTTTTTTAAGCTCTTCTTCAGGAATCAGAGTCATGGTCTATCCTTGTAGTGATTGAGCAATAGCTTCGGCTTCAGCTTCAACAAGTGTCAATTGTTTCATGAGGCGGTACTTGGTGATGGCATGAAACATAAGGGCTAAAATGGCAACCACAAGGCCGCCAACGGTTGTTCCAACTGAAATACCAAGGCCGTCAAAGAGGGCCGAGATGCTTTCTGCTGAGCGATTCAGATCATAGAATGCATAAAACATTCCAAGAACTGTTCCTAATAGCCCCAGCATCGGAGCGATGATTGCAATGTCGTTGAGCAGATTGATTTTCTGCCAGTAGGCAAGACTGAGTCTTCGTCCCTCCGACTTCATCATCTCCAGCATAGTGGCAGATCCTTGATGCCGATTTTTAATAGCAGCTGCAACCATTCCAAAAAGGAGCGAGGGGTTGTTTTTGCAAGTGTCGAGGGCTGTTTCGAAGCTTCGAGCATGAAGCTGGTTACGGAGCGTTTCAAACGCTTCTTTTGGGAGAAGCTCGCTGGTTCTAAGACTCAAGAGTGCGTAGGCCCATATTCCAACGCTTGTAATCGAAAGCAGCAAGAGCACGGTATAGATTGTTGGCGACCCGGAAAAGACTTGGCTTAAATCAATGATGATTCCGCTGGATTTGATTTCTTCTGCAACTTCTTGCTCTTCTTTTTCTATGGCGGCGATATCTTCTTCAGGGTCAATTTGCAGCTGCTGAATAATTGCCGGCTCTGGGATGGAGAGCGTTTGAGCTGCAGCTTGAGGAGCTTCAGCTGTAGGGGCTTCGGTTGATAGTTCCACGTCCTGTGTGGGTAAAATCACAGCTTGAGGCTCTTGGATTGCAGCTTCCGTTGCAGGGATGACAATTTCATCGGCATCAATGATTTCTAAACTTGTTGGATCTTGAGCAAAAACCATGGAGCAAGAGAGCGTTAAGAGCCATATTTTCTTCATCGTAAATCCCTTAAGTTAAAATAATTCAAGTTTCACCATACCAAGCAGCTGCAAACTTCGTCAACTTGAATATTGATTAGCTCTGCTTTTTCCCTTATAATTTAGCTCTTATGCAACCTAAAAATCTAAAATTTCCTTACAAGTGGGAAGAGCGCCGCCCTTTGATCCAAGATAGTGTGCTTTTTATCCCTGATTATTACGATAGGCACCAAGAGTGGAAATTTCCATCATGGGAGGAGATCTTTGGTAACTCCAATCCAGTTATTGTTGAGTATTGCAGCGGCAATGGAACTTGGATTGCAGAAAAAGCCAAAGACAAGTCGAAGAATTGGATTGCAGTTGAATGGAGATTTGAAAGAGTCCAGAAAATATGGTCCAAAAAGAAAAATCAGCAGCTTGACAATCTCTTCATTGTCTGCGGCGATGCTCAAATTTTTATCCGGCAGTATTTGAAGGATCAATCGATTGATGGAGTCTTTGTGAATTTTCCAGATCCGTGGCCGAAAGAAAAACACGCGAAAAACCGCCTATTTCAACCTCCATTCATGAAAGAGCTATCTCGCACGGTAAAAAGCGGCGCCCCTTTTATTGTAGCAACAGATGATCCGCCTTACAGTGAGCAGCTCCGGGATGTCACATTTGCAAACGGAGGATGGGATCCTGTTTTTAAAGCGCCTTACTATGTTACCGAGTGGGAAGGGTATGGAGCCTCTTATTTTGATTCGCTATGGAGGGAAAAAGGTCGAGAAATTAGATATTTTCAATTTGCGAGAAAGCCCCAATGAAAACGATCGTTCTTCCGGCTTATCCCTCACACGATCTGGATTGGACTTTGCAGCTGCAAGAAATTTCAGATTCTCCGATTTTAATCGAGTTTGATTTCGGCTGGGATAAGGCTCCTTTCTTTGTCAATGACCAGGCAGCCTTTCAATCTTTTACACTGGCTCTTGATCAATTCATTCAAAAAGTGTGGCCTTCCATTCAAGACAGATGCCAAGGAGTCATCTTATATCGAGGCTCACTTTCTATCTTATCTTCGCTAGTTGTTGCAGATGAAGAGCTCACATTAGTTGAAGCAGCAACCGTTTTCGGTGCATATCTACATAGGCTGGCTTCTTTTCTGCCAGAGGAGGCGGCGCCTTATTGTCTTTTTGAAGATCATGCAAGTGTCACGCTTGGAGAGTATGCGCAGATTGTTTCTCAGGAAAGGTTTGCTCATGTGCATCTA
>JACCDZ011332768.1_pt1 | contig 40311 bp, 43 predicted proteins | sample 7449551 | NCBI WGS metagenome assembly JACCDZ01 (sample SAMN15323452, study PRJNA562643) | freshwater metagenome | isolation source: river surface water | place: USA:Blue River Watershed | collected 2017-08-18
GAACGGTCAACGCCTAAGCCCACTTTCAAAGCGTTCTCCACTTTGACCGCGTAATTCCAAACGCGGCGCACAAAGCGATAGCTGCCTTCCACCGCGGCATCGTTCCACTCGAGCGTGGCTTCAGGCGGAGCGGTGAACATGGTGTACAGGCGCGCAGTGTCAGCGCCATATTTCTCAATCAGGTCTTGCGGGTCCACGCCGTTGTTCTTCGACTTGGACATCGTGCCCACGCCTTCGTAGTCAATCGGTGTGCCCACAGGTAATTTGCCATCGCCGCTCTCGGCTTCGTTCTTGAGCTTGGCACCCACCACCTTGCCAGCATCGTCGAGCACATGCTCGACATCGTGCGGCCAGAAATAATCTTTGCCGCCCTTGGCCGTGCGACGCGAATAGATGTGGTTCAACACCATGCCTTGCGTCAGCAACTTGGTGAAGGGCTCATCGACTTTGACCAAGCCCAAATCGCGCATCACCTTGGTCCAGAAACGGGCGTACAGCAAATGCAGGATGGCGTGTTCAATGCCACCGATGTATTGGTCCATCGGCGCCCAGTACTGCGCGCCTTCGGCCACCATCGCCTCGGTGTTGGTCGGGTCGCAGTAGCGCATGAAGTACCAAGACGAGTCGACAAAGGTGTCCATCGTGTCGGTCTCGCGGCGCGCGGGCTTGCCGCAGACCGGGCAGGTGACACCGGCGTGGAAACCTTCGTGCTTGTGCAGCGGATTGCCCGACCCATCGGGAATGCAATCTTGCGGCAACACCACGGGCAAGTCTTGCTCTGGCACCGGCACCGCGCCGTGGTCATCGCAGTGGATGATTGGAATTGGTGTGCCCCAATAGCGTTGGCGGCTGATGCCCCAGTCGCGCAAACGCCAGGTGGTTTTCTTCTCGCCCAAGCCTTTCACGGCGAGCAACTCAGCCACTTTGTGGACCGCTGCTTTTTGGTTCAAGCCATCGAGCTCGCCGGAGTTGACGCAGACACAGTGTTGCTTGTCGCCGTACCACTCTTGCCATTCTTTGTCGTTAAACACTTGGTCTTTGACAGCCACCACTTGCTTGATCGGCAAGTTGTATTTCAAGGCGAAGGCAAAGTCGCGTTCGTCGTGCGCGGGCACGCCCATCACGGCACCGTCGCCGTACGACATCAGCACGTAGTTGCCGACCCACACTTCGACGGTTGCGCCGGTCAACGGATGCGTCACAAACAGCCCGGTCGGCATGCCTTTTTTCTCTTGAGTGGCCAACTCAGCTTCAGTCGTGCCACCACTCTTGCACTCGTCCAAGAATGCTGCCAACCCGGGGTTGCTAGACGCTGCGTGCAAGGCCAAGGGATGTTCAGCGGCGACTGCACAAAACGTCACGCCCATGATGGTGTCGGCACGTGTGGTGAACACATACATCTTGCCGCCATCGATCAGCTGGCCATCTGCGCCCGCAATGTGGTGGGTGAACGCAAAACGCACCCCCTCACTCTTGCCGATCCAGTTCTCTTGCATCAAGCGCACCTTGTCGGGCCAGCCATTCAGCGAGGCTTTGTCGTTGCCGATTTGCACATGGTCGAGCAACTCTTGGGCATAGCGCGTGATGTCGAGGTAGTAGCCTGGGATCTCGCGCTTCTCGACCAAGGCGCCGGTGCGCCAGCCACGACCGTCAATCACTTGCTCGTTGGCCAACACGGTTTGGTCCACCGGATCCCAGTTCACCACTTGGGTCTTGCGGTAGGCGATGCCTTTTTCGAGCATCTTCAAGAACAGCCATTGGTTCCACTTGTAATAAGTGGCATCGCAGGTCGCCACTTCGCGCGACCAGTCGATGGCCAGCCCCATCGCCTGCATTTGTTTCTTCATGTAGGCGATGTTTTCGTAGGTCCACTTGGCAGGCGGTACGCCGTTTTTGAGCGCTGCGTTTTCAGCAGGCAAACCAAACGCGTCCCAGCCCATGGGCATCAACACGTTGTAACCCTTCATGCGCAAATTGCGCGTGAGCATGTCGTTGATGGTGTAGTTGCGCACGTGGCCCATGTGCAGCTTGCCGCTGGGATAGGGCAACATGGAACAGGCGTAAAACTTTTTCTTGGACGCGTCTTCGGTCACGCGGTAAGCGTCAGCTTGGGCCCAAGCGGCCTGAACGGCACGTTCGACCTCGGTGTGGTTGTATTTGTCTTGCATGGAATCAGTCAGAGAACCCCGCCATCAACGGGGCGCAACGCCCTAAAAAATCTAGGGCTGGAAATGCCTAGATTTTAGGGCTTGGATCAGGGGGTGGGCGCAGGCGTTTTACGCTCGGTGACGAAGCCGATTCGGGTCATGCCAGCCTGCTGGGCCAGCCCCATGACCTCCACCACCCGGCCATAGGGCACACGCTCGTCGGCGCGGAGCTGGACCTCTGGCAAATCGCCTTCGCCCAAAGTCAGCGCCTTGGCCGCTTGAACGTTCAGGTCGCGTTTCAGCTCGTCCAGCGTGACAAGTTTGTCGTTGAGGTACACCGCCCCTTTGGCATCAATGCCCAACTTCACAAAGCGGGGAGGCGAGCTGCTGGCTTGGTTGTTTTCGTTTTTGGGCAGGTCCAGTTTGAGCGAACTCGCCATCAACGGTGCTGTGATGATGAAAATCACCAACAACACCAACATCACATCGACCAATGGGGTGACGTTGATGTCACTCATGGGTTTTTCAGCGACAGTGCGTTCAAAACGTCCAAAAGCCATCAGAGCTCTCGCAAGTCGTGGGCAAACCCTTCCAACTCTTGCTCTATGCGGTGGATCACACGCCCCAAGACGTTGAACGCTAGCACCGCAGGGAGCGCCACCGCCAAGCCGGCGGCGGTCATGACCAAGGCTTCGCCCACTGGTCCAGCGACCTGTTCAATCGTCAATGCACCGGCAGAGGCAATCCCGGTCAGCGCGTGATAGATGCCCCAAACCGTACCGAGCAAGCCAACAAAAGGCGCTGTAGAACCCACGGTGGCCAGGAGTACTTGGCCTGTTTGTATGCGATGAAGCACCTCATGCAAGGCATCGCGCAGCACGCGCGTGCGTTGCGCTGCGACATCCCCCTGGGTACCCAGGGTGCCAGGCATCATATGTTGGGTGGCTTGCACCAATGGCAACAACACGGCTGAACGATCAATCGCACGCAGCGCTTGAAGCCCATGCGTCACATCGCGCGCTTGCCAAAAAGCTGCTTTGCCTTGCACCACATCAGTCCGTACACGTTGCAATAGCCAAGCTTTGTAAAGCATGACGGACCAACTCGCCACAGACATCAGCAGCAAAGCCACGGCTAAGGATGCACTGAGAGCATCACCTTGCAAAACCGCGGAAAAGAATTCCATCGTGCGTTACCGCAAATTCAATACGTCAAACATGTCGAACAGCCCGTGACTCTTGCCCGCCAAGAAACTGGCAGCACGCAAACTTCCTTGGGCGTATGTGGCACGGCTGGATGACTTGTGTGTCACCTCAATGCGTTCGCCGGTCCCAGCAAACAACACCGTGTGATCACCGACGATGTCGCCGCCGCGGATCGTGGCAAAGCCAATGGTGGAAGGATCGCGCTCGCCGGTGTGGCCATAACGCTCGTACACGGCGCAATCTTTGAGGTCACGCCCCATCGCTTCGGCAATCACTTCACCCATCTTGAGGGCGGTTCCCGAAGGCGCGTCGACCTTGTGGCGATGGTGCGCTTCGATAATTTCTATGTCGTAGCCGGTGGGCATGGCTTGCGCGGCCATTTGCAACAACTTCAGGGTCACGTTGACCCCAACGCTCATATTGGGCGCCATGACGATCGCGATGTGTTTGGCCGCTTCGGCTATTTCAGCCTTCTGCGCTTCGCTGAAGCCCGTTGTGCCAATGACCAACTTCACGCCAAGCTCACGACACACTTGCAAGTGGTTCATGGTGCCTTCAGGGCGAGTGAAGTCAATCAGCACTTGGCTGCTTTTCAAGCCTTGACGCACATCCGACTCAATGGCCACACCGCTGGCTTGACCTAAAAACCCTGTGGCGTCGTTGCCAATGCCGGGACTTGAAGGAACGTCCAAGGCGCCGGCCAATTGACACATCGGGTCATTGCGCACGGCCTCAATCAGCATGTGTCCCATGCGGCCACTGGCGCCGGCGATGGCAACTTTCAAAATATCAGAGGAGGAAGCCATGATGGATAGGCACTTTCAAGAAATCAACGTTGCGCTTCGAGCGGCGGATAGGAGACAGGGGCAGCAGACGCAGGCGCCGCTGTTGCAGTCACGCCGGTCGCAGCTTTGGAAGGGAACTTGGCTAAATCAGCTTCGTTGGCTTTGAGCTCAGGCAGCTTGGTCGGGGGCCGACGGTTGTCCAGCTTGGCAGCAAATTCGGCTTCAGTCGGCAAGGCGTCGCCTTCAATGCGATCCAGCTGGTCGTTCTTGAAAAACACACTGAATCGTCGTTGCTGCGGCTCGGAACCTTGTCGGCGAATGGTGAAGGCATAGTCCCAGCGATCGGCATGAAACACGCTCGTGACCAAGGGCGTGCCCAACACATCCCGCACCGCTTGACGTGGCATGCCAGCACGCAAAGCCTGCACTTGCTCACGTGACACAAAGTTGCCCTGCACCACTTCTGGCTTGTAAATGACGCTGGAGCATCCGCTCACACCCATGAGAGCAGCCACGCAAGCAGCAGTGATCACACGCGGTTGAGGCAAAAACTGAAAGGCATTTCGACAAGATTCAAACATGGTGTGAAAGGCCGAATGAGGCGGTAAGGCTATGATTCAACCATTGTAGCGGTCGGTCTATTTCCGCCGCAAATGGAACACCCCATGGCACACCCAGACGATCTCAAAAGCATTGGCCTCAAGGCCACAGCCCCTCGCCTGAAAATTTTGGAACTTTTCCAAAAAGGGGCGCAACGGCACATGACAGCCGAGGACGTCTACCGCCAATTGATGCTGCAAAACGTCGACATCGGCTTGGCCACGGTGTATCGCGTCCTGATGCAATTCGAACAGGCCAATATTTTGACGCGCAGCCACTTCGAGAGTGAACGCGCGGTGTACGAGCTCAACGAGGGCGAGCACCATGACCATTTGGTGTGCCTAGACTGCGGACGTGTCGAAGAGTTTCACGACAGTGAGATTGAGGCACTGCAAGTCAAGATCGCCAAGCGACAGGGCTTTGAAATCGCCGACCACGCGCTCAGCCTGTACGCACATTGCAAAAAGAAAAACTGTGAGCACCGCCCTGCGGGCAAATAAAACAGTTACTTTTGGGTCATGGCGCGTTGGTGACGCGCAATGAACTCTTGGTAGGTATCCACCCCACGCAATTGCAAAATTGAATTGCGCACCGCGGCTTCCACCAACACCGCGATGTTGCGGCCAGCAACCACTTGAATCACCACCTTGCGAACGGGGACCCCCAGCACATCTTGCATCAGGGGCTCGTGCGGCAAGCGGTCGTAGTCGCGCTCCAAAGTTTCTTTGCGAACCAAATGCACGATGAGCTTGAGGCGCATTTTTCGGCGAACGGCGGTTTCACCAAAAATGGCGCGTATATCCAGCAATCCGATACCGCGTACTTCCAGTAAGTTCTGCAGCAACTCGGGGCACCGACCTTCGATCGTGGCTTGGTTGATTCGGAACAAGTCGACTGCGTCATCTGCAACCAACCCATTGCCGCGTGAAATCAGCTCCAAGCCCAGTTCACTCTTACCCAATCCCGACTCGCCGGTGATCATCACGCCCAAGCCCAAAATGTCCATGAACACACCGTGCATGGTGGTGCGATCAGCAAAGTGCTTGGACAAGTACGCTCGCAAAACGTCGATGACGAAAGCAGCCGATTCAGTGGTCGAGAACAGCGGAATTTGCGCCCGCTCGCACATCGAAATCAAGTGGTCCGGCGCGGGTTGGCCGTCCGCGAGCACCAGCATTGGTGGCTCTAAAGTGACGATGCGCGCCATGCGACGTGCGGAGTCGGCCTCGTTATCGCAAGAGATATAGGCGACCTCGCGCTCACCTAAGACTTGAACGCGGTAGGGATGGATGTAATTCAAGTAACCGACCAAGTCGGCGCCGGAACGTGCAGCGCGCACTGCCACCTCATCAAAGTGGCGCTCGGAAGCTCCTAAGCCGGCCAGCCACTGCCAGCGCAAGCGGCCACGAAAAGCCTCAAACAGCACATCGGCGCTGATGACCGACGGTCTCACGACTGCACCGAATTCCAGGTGGAGATGATGCGGTGCAACTCGACCGCGTCATCACAGGTTTTGATTTTTTCGCGCAAGCCCGTGTCACTGAGCAGTTCCGCGATTTCCGAAAGAATCTCTAGGTGCTTCTGCGTCGACGCTTCAGGCACCAAGAGAAAAATCAGCAAACTCACAGGTTTTTCATCGGGGGCATCAAAGCCAATCGGCTGGTCCAGCTGGAAGACAGCCGCCATCGGCGACTTCAATCCTTTGATGCGACCATGCGGGATCGCCACGCCATGACCCAACCCCGTGGAGCCCAAACGCTCACGCGCAAACAGGCTCTCGGCGACCAATGCTCGGTTGAGTCCGTGCAGGCCCTCAAATAACAAGCCAGCCTCTTCAAAGGCTCGCTTTTTACTGGTGACCTCCACGCGCACCAATACTTGTGCAGGAGAAAGAATAGAAGCTAGGCGATTCATGGTTGAGCGCAGATTATGCACTCGCTAAATAACATCGGCCAAAACGACAAAACCGCCGTTTCAGCGGCGGTTTTGATAAGCATAAGGGCCTCACATCAGGCGCTTGGGACTTTCGTGGTGATGGTTTTGAAGCCTGTCCTTGTGGCGCACCACTTGGCGGTCGAGCTTGTCGATGAGCTCATCGACAGCGGCGTACATATCCTCATGGGCACTTTCCGCAAACATGTCGCTGCCTTTGACGTGGATATTGCATTCGGCCTTCTGACGACGCTCTTTCTCCGTCTGGTTCTCAATGCTCAACAGCACCTTCACGTCCACCACTTGGTCAAAATGCCGAGTTATACGGTCTAGCTTGCCTGCCACATAACTGCGCAGGGCTGGGGTTACTTCAAGATGGTGACCACTGATCGTCAAGTTCATAAAAAGCCTCCGTTGGTGAGTTAGCAATTTCACTATGCCCCCAAGCAGCCCAAAAGGCAATGGGGGAAATCAGATTTGGTGCAAAAACCGCCTGCGGAAAACCCCTAGTTCTGCGCTGAGGGTGCGATAATCAAGGCACATCAACAGCGGAGATATCTCCTTGGAAACCTACCCTAGTCGGTAGCTTTCGGATCGCATTTGGGCCCTCAAGCGCTACGCGAATTCGAAAGCTGCATTTCTCACACTTCGAATTTCTGTGCCTCACGCGCAAGGACTGCCATGCTCAATATCTTCACGCTGGCCAACGGTCGTCTCTTCCAAGAAGAGATCGAATCGCTGGAAGAACTCTCTAAATTTCAACCTATTTGGGTCGACCTTGAAGCGCCGACCCTCGAGGAAAAACGCTGGATCAAACAGTACTACGGCCTCTCCATCCCTGAAGACGCGATGGACGAGGACATCGAGGAATCCGCCCGTTTCTACGAAGAAGACAACGGCGAATTGCACATTCGAAGTGACTTTTTGATCGCCCACGAAGACCAACCGCGCACCGAACGCGTTGCTTTCATCTTGAACCAAAACAATGCCTCGCTCAAAAGCCAAGGCGTGCTGTTCTCGATCCACGATGAAGACGTGCCCGTATTTCGCCTGCTGCGCATGCGCGCCCGCCGCGCACCGGGTCTTATTGAAGATGCCAAAGACGTCTTGCTGAAGCTCTTTGACGCCGATGCCGAATACTCGGCAGACACCCTCGAAGACATCTACGACCAGCTCGAAAAAGCAGGCAAGCTGGTGCTATCCGAAGACGTGACCGACGAGTTAGCCGGCGAAGTGCTGGGCGCCATTGCGCGCCAGGAAGACTTGAACGGCCGCATTCGTCGCAACGTGATGGATACCCGCCGTGCGGTGAGCTTCATGATGCGCTCACGCATGTTGAACGCTGACCAATTTGAAGAAGCACGCCAAATCTTGCGCGACATTGAGTCGCTCGACAACCACACCGCCTTCTTGTTTGACAAGATCAACTTCTTGATGGATGCGACGGTGGGTTTCATCAACATCAACCAGAACAAAATCATCAAGATCTTCTCGGTGGCCAGCGTTGCCATGCTGCCGCCGACGTTGATCGCCAGCATCTACGGCATGAACTTCCAGTTCATGCCCGAGCTGGACAAAACTTGGGGTTACCCGTTTGCGCTGGCGCTGATGGTGGCCAGCGCCTTGGTGCCGATGTGGTACTTCCGCAAGCGCGGTTGGCTCCAATAAACCACAAACCCCTTACACAGGCAAGGCGGCTAACAAACGGTCCAACACGGCCACGCTGTAGCGGCTGGCAATGGTTTGGATGAACCTCGGAAAATCCACATGCGCCGCGTCGTCGGCACGGTCCGAGATGATCCGAACTGCTGCCAAGGGGACGCCGTAGTCGTGGCACACCTGGGCCATCGCCGCGCACTCCATCTCCACAGCCAAGGCGTCAGGGATTTCGCGCATCAAAGCCTGGCTCTCTGCCGTTTGCGACACGAAACGATCGCCGCTCGCAATCAAGCCTTGGTGTACGCGTGCATTTGCTAAATCCAAGTTGAGCCATTCGTCTTCTGGCAATGCGCACGTCATGTCTTGCAAAGCGAGGGGGGCGGCCTGCGACAACGCATCCGTCAAGCCTGCATCGGCAGGAAAGTGCGTCATCCCCGTGAGTGGTATTTCATGGCGCGGAAACAAGGGAGAGGCATCCATGTCGTGTTGCACAAAGGCTCGGCCTACCACCACATCGCCCACCTGAACGTTTGGCGCCAATCCACCCGCCACGCCAGTGAACACCATGCGGCTCACGCCAAATCGTTCAATCAACGTGGTGGCCGTGGTCGCTGCCGCCACCTTGCCAATGCGTGACAACACAGCCACCACCTCGTGTCCGTGCCAATGCCCGACCCAAAACTCGCGGCCAGCGACCACTGTTTTTTGCTCGTCGGGCATACGTGCCAGCACCGCGGCCAGCTCTTCGTGCATGGCACTGACCAAGCCCAAACGCATCGAAGTCTCGATTACTCTCGATTACTTGTGGTCGCGCAGTTCGCGACGCAGCACTTTGCCCACCGGGGTTTTGGGAAGCTCCGCTCGGAACTCCACCACGCGCGGCACTTTGTACCCCGTCAAGTTTTGACGGCAATGTTCCAACACTTGCGCCTCCGTCAACGCAGGGTCTTTCTTGACGACCACCAGCTTCACGGCTTCGCCTGAGTGGGCATCTGCAATGCCGATGACGGCACACTCCATCACCCCCGCCAGGCCCGCAACCACTTCCTCTACCTCGTTGGGGTAGACGTTGAAGCCGCTGACCAAGATCATGTCTTTCTTGCGATCGACGATACGGAAATAGCCGTGCTCGTCCATCACGCCGACATCACCTGATTTGAAGAAGCCGTCGGCCGTCATGACGCGGGCGGTTTCATCGGGGCGCTGCCAATACCCCGCCATCACCTGTGGGCCGCGTATGGCAATTTCACCGGGAGTACCAATGGGCGCTTCATTGCCTTCGTCGTCGATGATCTTCATTTCGGTACTGGGCAAAGGCACGCCGATCGACCCATTGAACGCCGTGTTGGTCACTGGGTTGCCGCTGGCAGCGGGACTGGTTTCTGACAAGCCGTAGGCTTCGCAAATTGGATTACCGGTTTTCTCCAACCACAATCGCGCCACCGGGCCTTGCACGGCCATGCCGCCGCCGACGGAGACCACCAAGTGCGACCAATCCACCTTGTTGAAATCAGGGTGATTGGCCAACGCATTGAACAGTGTGTTGACCGCAGGAAATACGTGAAAGCGATGCTTGGTCAGCTCTTTGAACACGGCCGGCAAATCACGCGGGTTGGGAATCAACACCGAGCAGCCGCCCATGCGCATGCAAGCCATGATGTTGAGCGTGAACGCGAAGATGTGATACAGCGGCAAGGGGCAAATGAAAGTGGGCACCTCATTGGCTGGAATGCGCTTGAGTGCAGGCTGGAACCAAGCAGACGCCTGCAGCATGTTGGCCATGATGTTGCGGTGCAATAACTCTGCACCTTTGGCGACCCCTGTGGTGCCGCCTGTGTATTGGAGCACGGCTAAATCGCCCGCATGAATTTCAGGGGCGGTCAGCGTACACCCCTGGCCCACAGTCAAGGCGTCATTGAAACGCACAGCAGTTGGCAGGTCAAACGCGGGGACCATTTTTTTAACTTTACGCACCACATGGTTTACCAAGGTGCCCTTGAGCCACCCAAGCTGGTCGCCCATAGCGCACAACACCACATGCTTGACAGGAGTGCGTGCCAAGCAATCTTGCAGGGTGGCACCAAAGTTTTCGAGTACCACAATGGCTTTGGCATCCGAATCTTTGAGTTGCGCCTCTAGTTCGCGCGAGGTGTAAAGCGGGTTGATGTTGACCACCACAAAACCCGCACGAAGCACTGCCGCCACCGCAATTGGGTACTGCAACACATTGGGCAGCATGATGGCCACACGGTCGCCAAATGCCAAACCCAGACTTTGTAAGTACGCACCAAATACTTGACTCAATCGGTCAAGGTCTTTGTAGCGCATGCCTTTGCCCAAGAAGCTAAATGCCGTCCGATCGCCGTATTTGCGAAAGCTCTCTTGCATCAAGTCGACCAAGGAGCTGTAGGCTTGCGTGTCAATTTCAGCAGGGACGCCTTCGGGGTAGGCGCTCAACCAGGGTTTTTGTGAGGCGTTCATTCGATTCCTTTCACCATGTCTTCCACCACCTTTTTGGCATCACCAAACACCATCATGGTTTTGTCCATGTAGAAGAGCTCATTGTCCAAGCCCGCATAGCCAGCGGCCATCGAGCGCTTGTTGACGATTACCGTTTTGGCCTTGTAGGCCTCCAAGATCGGCATACCGTAGATGGAGCTACCTTTCTCCAACGCAGCGGGGTTCACCACGTCGTTTGCTCCCAAAATGATGGCGACGTCGGCTTGTCCGAATTCACCATTGATATCTTCCATTTCAAACACTTGGTCATAAGGCACTTCGGCCTCAGCCAACAACACGTTCATATGGCCCGGCATGCGGCCGGCGACGGGATGGATGGCGTACTTCACCGTGATGCCTTTGTGCATCAGTTTCTCCGCCAGTTCGTTCACTGCGTGCTGTGCACGTGCCACAGCCAAGCCGTAACCCGGCACGATGACCACGGTTTCAGCGTTTGCCAAGATGTAAGCGGCATCGTCTGCACTGCCGCTCTTGACGGGACGTTGCTCTTGCGAGCCGCCCCCTGCGGTGACGGCCTCGGCGCCAAAGCCTCCCAAGATGACGCTGAAGAACGAGCGATTCATCGCCTTGCACATGATGTAACTCAAGATAGCGCCAGAGCTGCCCACCAAGCTGCCCGCGATGATCAGCATGCTGTTATTCAACGAAAAGCCAATGCCAGCAGCCGCCCAGCCCGAGTAGCTGTTGAGCATGGACACCACTACGGGCATATCTGCGCCGCCAATCGGAATGATGATGAGCACACCCATCACAAACGACAGCGCCAACATGGCAAAAAAGGCCGCCCAGCTCTCTGTCGTCACAAAAAACAAACCCAGGCCAATGGTGACCAAGCCCAAGGCCAAGTTCAGCATGTGCTGCCCCGCGAAGTTCACAGGTGCGCCTTGAAACAAGCGGAATTTGTATTTGCCCGACAACTTTCCAAACGCGATCACCGAGCCACTGAAGGTGATCGCACCAATAGCAGCACCCAAAAATAGCTCCAAGCGGTTACCGGCGGGGATGGGGAAACGTTGCATCAACTCGGTGATCACCCAACCCGAATCGGTTTGCAATTTGGTCACCACCTCCTGGGGAGGGGGCGTGATGCCAAACGCCCACGGCTCGGCTACCGCAGCCACGCCGATGAACACCGCAGCCAAACCAATCATGCTGTGCATGAAAGCCACCAACTCGGGCATCTTGGTCATTTCAACGCGTTGCGCCATCAAGGTACCAGCACCGCCACCTACCAGCAGGCCGATCAAGACCCAGCTCATGCCGGCGCCGGAGCCAGACAACTTGACGATCAACGCGGCAGTGGTCAAGACCGCAATGGTCATGCCGGTCATGCCAAACACATTGCCACGGATGGACGTGGTGGGATGACTCAAACCTTTGAGTGCTTGGATAAAGCAGACACTGGCCACCAAATACAACAAGGTCACCAGGTTCATAGAGACGAAGTCGAAATTCATGCGGCGTCTCCTGCTGTCGTCTTTGCTGGTTTGTCTTTCTTTTTGAACATTTCCAGCATTCGACGGGTGACCATGAAGCCACCAAACACATTGACTGCCGCCAAGGCCACCGCCAAAACGCCCATGGTTTTGCCCAGGGTGGTTTCGGTCATCGCCGCCGCGAGCATGGCACCCACGATGACGATGGCAGATATCGCATTGGTCACCGCCATCAGCGGTGTGTGCAGCGCAGGCGTGACGGTCCACACCACGTGGTAACCCACGTAAATGGCCAACACAAAAATAATCAGGTTCATGAGGGTGGGAGAGACGGCATCCATGGTTGAGTTCCTTGATAGGTTCTTGTGTTTTATTTCTTCACCACCGCACCATCGCGCGTGACCAAGCACGCTGCCACGATGTCATCGTCCAAATCAATGTGCAAGACACCTTCTTTGTTGATGATGAGCTTTAAAAAATCGAGCACGTTACGCGCATACAGCGCGCTGGCATCCGCCGCCACCAACGCTGGCAAATTGGTTTCTCCAACCAAGGTCACGCCATGCTTGATGACTGTTTTTCCAGCCTCGGTGAGCGGGCAATTGCCATCGGTGCCATTGGCCCCTTTGCCAGCCGCGATATCGATGATGACAGCGCCCGGCTTCATGGCCTTGACCATGTCCTCGGTGACCAACACAGGCGCTGCGCGCCCTGGAATCAACGCTGTGGTGATCACGACATCGGCCAAGGCCACGCGCTTGGCCACTTCGACCTTTTGGCGATCCAACCAGCTTTGCGGCATGGGGCGGGCATAACCACCTACACCTTCGGCGGCATCTTTTTCGTCTTGGCTTTCAAAGGGCACATCGATGAACTTGGCGCCGAGAGACTCCACTTGCTCTTTGACGCTGGGGCGCACATCGGTGGCTTCAATCACCGCCCCCAAACGCTTGGCTGTAGCAATGGCTTGCAAACCCGCCACGCCCACGCCCAAAATAACCACACGAGCGGCTTTCACCGTGCCCGCAGCGGTCATCAACATGGGGAAGAACCGCTGGTACTTATCGGCAGCCAGCATGACGGCTTTGTAGCCTGCAATGTTGGCTTGGCTGGACAGGACATCCATGCTTTGCGCCCGCGTGGTCCGCGGCGCGGCCTCTAGAGCAAACCCAGTGGCGCCCGTTGAGGCCAAGCGTTGCAGACCTTCCGCATGGAAGGGCTCGAGCATGCCGACCACCGTGCTGCCGGGTTTGATATGCGGCACCTCTGCGGGCTCTGGTGCGCGAACTTTCAACACCACATCGCTGGCCCAGGCATCGGCGGCATCCACCACCGTCACGCCGACGGCGGCATAGGCGGCATCGGGCACGCTGGCCGCCACGCCAGCCCCCGATTGCACCCGCACCTGGTGACCTTGCGCGATCAGCTTCTTCGCCGTCTCGGGCGTGAGGGATACGCGACTTTCACCGCTCGTCGTTTCGGCGGGTACGCCAATCAGCATGGGAGACTCCTCGTCAGAATAATTTGCCCTGTCAGATCACTGAAAGGTTACACCAGAAAGCGCCTTTTTCTGAGACGGACTTACCCGAAAGATAATCGGCGAATGAATAAACGTTGGAAGCCAAGCGTCACGGTCGCCGCCATCATTGAGCGTGAGGGCCGCTACTTGTTGATCGAAGAGCACACACCGGAAGGGCTGCGCCTGAACAACCCCGCTGGACACTTAGATCCAGGTGAATCGCCCGCAGACGGGTGCGCGCGTGAAGCGCTGGAAGAAACAACACATACCTTTGAACCCACCGAGATGGTGGGCATCTATATCTCGCGCTTGCAACGCCCCGCCCGTGATGGTCGCGCGGCTGAAGATGTGACGTACTTCCGCCTCGCGTTTGCAGGCAAATTGGGTGATGCCGTACCAGGTGCCACCCTGGACAATGGGATCGTGCGCACGCTGTGGATGACGCCAGATGAAATTCGCGCCAACCAACACCGGCTGCGCAGTCCTTTGGTGTTGCGCTGCATGGAAGACCACTTGGCAGGTCAACGGTTCCCATTGAATCTGATCTACACCGACCCCAGTGTGACCGCCCTCTCGCAGGCTTAGTTGACCCATGGGAAACAACAAACGCGTGGTGGTGGGATTGAGTGGCGGCGTAGATTCTGCGGTCAGCGCCTACCTGCTCAAACAGCAGGGCTTCGACGTCGTCGGCATCTTCATGAAAAACTGGGAAGACGATGACGACAGTGAATACTGCTCGTCCAATATCGACTTCGTCGACGCTGCGGCTGTCGCTGATGTGCTCGGCATCGAGATTGAGCACGTCAACTTTGCCGCCGAATACAAAGACCGCGTGTTCGCAGAGTTCTTGCGCGAGTACCAGGGTGGCCGCACGCCCAATCCTGACATCTTGTGCAACGCCGAAATCAAGTTCAAAGCTTTTCTAGACCACGCCATGCGGCTCGGCGCCGAAAAAATTGCCACCGGCCACTACGCGCGCGTGCGCGAAATCAACGGCTCTTTTGAGTTGCTCAAAGGCATCGACAACAGCAAAGACCAAAGTTATTTCTTGCACCGCTTGAACCAAGCACAGCTGTCGAAAACTTTGTTTCCTGTCGGCGAGCTACACAAAACTGAGGTACGACGCATCGCCGATGAAATCGGCTTACCCAACGCCAAGAAAAAAGACTCAACTGGCATTTGCTTCATCGGGGAGCGCCCTTTCCGCGAGTTCTTGAACCGATACATTGCCAACGAGCCTGGCCCTATCAAGGATGAACGCGGACGCAAAATTGGTCAGCATGTGGGCTTGAGTTTTTACACACTGGGCCAGCGACAAGGGTTGGGCATTGGCGGTCTGAAAGAAAAAGGCGCGCAACGCGGCAGCGGCGAACACCACCCCTGGTTTGTAGCCCGCAAAGACGTGGCCACCAACACCTTGTATGTGGTGCAAGGACATGACCACCCTTGGCTGCTTTACAACGCCCTACAAGCCAACGATGTGAGCTGGTGCGCACCCCATGCACCCGCACCCGGTCGTTACGCTGCGAAAACGCGTTACCGCCAAACCGATGCACCCTGCCAGCTGCACTACAACGACAAAGGCGAGCTGGTGCTCGCCTTTGATGAACCCCAGTGGGCTGTCACGCCCGGCCAATCGGCCGTGTTGTATGACGGTGAGGTGTGCTTAGGCGGCGGTGTGATCGACCGCGCCACTGCAATTACTTAACTGCCTCGACCTTCGGTGCCGTCACCGTTTTTTTAGCGCCATCTGCTTTAGGCGCAGCGGCTTTTTTATCTTGCACCATGGCTTTGGCTTCAGTTTTCGCCGCGGGCGTTGCATCCATCTTGGTTGCTGGTGCTGTCGCGGGTGCAGCTGGTGTCGCCGGTGTCACGGCAAATGCAGCAGTAGAGAATGCACCAACGATCAAAGTGGCAATCAGCTTGTTCATATAAATTCCTTTACGGTGAGTGAACAACTCCAATATCGGAGTTCATCTACAACGGCACGTCTGGTGTAGCTGTTGACGCGAATATTTATTTATTTCGGTCAACCTGAATCATGCACATGTCGTTACGCGCTGGCCTGTCAGGTTTTACTTGTCGGTTCGACGAATCATGATCACTCACCCTTAGGACGCATCATGATTTCCTCTTTCAATCGGCTCTTTCAATCGATACACGCGCGCATCCATGGCACAGGGCTTTTGTTGGTGCGCCTTTGGGTGGGCTATGAATTCGCGAATGCAGGCTGGATCAAACTGCAAGACCTCACGCCGCCCCAGTGGTTTATCAACTTGCACTTTCCGTTTCCGAACTCACTACTCAGTCCGTCACTCAACTGGGGCGCTGCCGGCTTGATGGAAAGCATGTTGGGCTTAGCTCTGATCGTCGGCGTCTATAGCCGCCTGGCGAGCTGGGCACTCTTGTACGTCACCTATGTGGCGGTGTACACCGTGCACTTTGACTTGGGCTGGGCGGGCTGGAACCAAATCGACACGGACCAGGGTTTGGGATTCAAAGTCCCGTTGATGTTGGGTTTGATGTTGTTCACCATCGTTTCGCAAGGGCCGGGACGTTTCTCGGTCGATCACGTCTGCACACGGGCCGATCATTTGGCTTGTTGATCGGCGGCATCCCAATGTGCGTGGAGCTGCGCCACGTAAGCCGTGAGCAGCTCATCGTTGTGACGAAAACTTCGGCAGTGACGACAAATCCACACATGCGCCAAGGTAGACGAACGACGCCACCACCCCATGGCGGGGATCTGCCCAGAAGACTGAAGAAGAACAAACTCTTTACAGCGCATGCGCCTCTCCGTGGAACCACCGCTGAGTCAAACACAGCTGAATGCTTTTGCGCGCACGGCTCATGCATTGCCAGTAGAGGTCTTTGGACACACCCAAGTGTTGGCAAATCTCAAGCGACTCCATCTCCATCAACGCCTTCATGCTGAAGACGGCTGCAATTTTTTGTGGCAAGTGGTTCAGGCAAATATCCAACACCTCTAAAAATTGACGGGCTGCCAGTGCGCCGTCTGGCTCTGACCAGGTCGGCAAACGCGCGTCCTCTTGCCAGGCGCCAGTCGGCGTGAACCAGGCATCAAAATCGTCTTCAACCAAATCAGGGGTTTCAAACTTATCGCGGTAGCGAGCGCGCAATTTGTCTGCCACCTTGTTTTTCAAGATGCCAAATAAATAAGTTTTCAAACTGGCGCGTCCATCAAACTGGCCGGGCTTGGCCCAATAGGCCAGCAGTGTGTCTTGTACGCAGTCTTCTGCGTCCTCGGTGTGACTCAGGTGCACACGCGCAAACCGCAGCATGGGCAAACGCAAACTTTCTAAGAGCTGCGCATCAACTTCCAATGTCATTCGGCGGCCTGTTCAATTCATCGTTCAAATAGAGTTTGAATTGGACATCCAAGTCGGCATAGAAATTCGAAGACCAGTTGGATTTCGCGATGAAATCACCCAATAACAACGCCCAATCGTCGGTACTTAATTCCACACGGAGTTCTGGGTAGGCGCCTTGGAGCAATTGCGACACGCCGAGGAATACATGGTGCCGGTAGACCCGCATGCCACGCAGGTCGTAACCCGCGGGGACAAGGTCACTCACACCTCTGACGTAATCAAAGAATTCAGACATGCAAGCCCCCGATTGATCTCTTCAAGCGCAGGCACGTCGTTGTCCCACTCCAACAAAATATCTTTGCCACTGATCTGCGACAAAGCCTTGGCCATGCTGGCGGTTTTGGGTTCAACATGGGTGCTGTGGGTATCCACGTACATCTCAAAGCGCGGGTTGTACTCATGTCCGGCAACATGGAAGTAACTGACTTTGGACAAGTCGACATTCGCCAAGTAATCGTGCGGCGATTCCACTTGATGGTTTTTCCAGTTGACCACGATGTTGTTCACATCAAGTAACACGCGGCAGTTGGATCGCGCCACGACCTCTTGTAAAAACTCGGACTCACGCAAGTCACCCACATTGGTGTAGTAGGTGCTGTTCTCCACGGCCATCGCACAACCCAGCACATCTTGTACCTGCGCAATTCGGTCCGCGACACGCTGAGCTTCCACCCGCGTGAAGGGAATTGGAAACAGCTCATACAGCTGATGGGCGTCCCCACTGGCCGCTAAATGGTCGGAGTAATGCGCCGTGCCCAGCTCGCGCATCAAGTCACGCACCTGGTACAAAAACGATGTCGAAATAGGCCCCGTGCCACCGAGATTGAGCGACACACCATGCAAGCGCACGTCTCGGCCAGCTGCGGTCATTTCATGCAAGCGCGCCCTGTCGCGGCGAATCCAGTTTTCTGGACACACCTCGAAAAATGAGGCGGCGACCTGTGACAAATCCCACGCCGTCATTTCACGGCGGTAGCCTATTCCGACAGCCATGATGGACTTACTTCTTCGAGCAGCTGGCGTCTTTTTTAGAGCAGCTGGCATCCTTTTCCATGGTTTGCGAGGCTTCTTTTTTAGAACATGAGCCTGCGCCGCATTTTTTATCGGGGGCCGCCTGAGCGGACGCAGCGCTGGCAACAAATACGGCGGCCAAGGCGATGAGGGATGTGAGTTTCATGAGGTCTCTCCTGAGATGGTGAAGGTCTATGCAGCCTCACCGTTGAGGCTACTGATGACGTAGTCGCCACAGCCCACGAAACCTGACACGTCGCATAAAAAAAGCCAGCAAGTTTTCACTGCTGGCTTTGGGTACGAACACGCGATGCCGCGTTTGAGGCGCATCCTCAGAAGGGGATGTCGTCGTCCATGTCGTCAAAACCACCTTTGGCAGGCGCAGCCGCCGCGGGGCGCTGTGCGGCAGGCGCTGCTGGGCGTTGCGCCGCAGGACGGCTGTAACCACCGTCTTCCCCACCACCGCTGGGGCCACCCATGCCTTCACGGCCACCCAAGAGCTGCAACTCGGTGGCGATGATGTCTACCGTGTTCTTCTCCACTCCCGTGGTTTTGTCGGTGTAAACGCCGTACTTCAAACGGCCTTCCACGTAGATCGGGCGACCTTTCTTCACGTATTCGCCAGCAATCTCTGCCAAGCGGTCATAAAACGTGACACGGTGCCACTGGGTGTCTTCAATCATCTCGCCACTGTTCTTGTCTTTACGACGGCTAGAAGTCGCCACGCTCACGTTGGCCACAGCTTGGCCGCTGGGCAAGTAGCGCACTTCGGGATCGCGGCCACAGTTGCCGACGAGGATGACTTTGTTAACGGATGCCATGGGTAAATTCCTCCAGATAGGGGCTAATTATGGGGTCTTTGCAGCGCGGGGGGCACGTGCGGGCGCCACCATGGGCCAGGCCACCACCAACCACAGCAGCATGAAGGCGGCGCAGGTCAGAAACAAGCCTTGCGTGCCATAGCTTTTGACCAATTGACCGCCCATCACCCCGCCCGCAAAAAAACCGAGCGACTGCAAAGTGTTGTACACACCCATGGCCGCACCGCGGGAGGAGGTGGGCGCAATGCGCGAGACCAAACTGGGCTGGGTCGCCTCCAGCACGTTGAAACCGCAAAAGAAAGCAAACAACAACCAAGCCAAGCATGTGATGCTGGGCGCGCCCGACGACACCCACAGCAACGCCACTTGCACCAAAGCGATCAAAGCAATGGCAGACAAAAACACGGCACGCAAAAAGCCCCGCCGCTCCAGCGGGAACACGACGCCCATCACCGCGAACGAACCCAGTACGGCGGGCAAATAAATATGCCAATGGTCATCTTTCCCCAATCCGGCTTGCACCAAGAACGCGGGAATGGCCACCCACATGGCCAGTTGCACCGCGTGCAACACAAACACGCCAATGTTCAAGCGCAACAACGCGGGGCTGGACAGCACTTGGCGCAAGCCGCCGCGTGCCGCGTCTTTGTGCGCTTCAGGCTCAGCAGGCACCAGCCACACCACCACGGCAATGCCCATCACCGCCAGCACAGCCGTCAACACAAACAAGCCTGACAAGCCCATCTGCGCGGCGATGAGGGGCGATAACACCAAAGACAACGCAAACATCAGCCCAATGCTGGCACCCACTAAGGCCATGGCTTTGGTGCGTACGTTGTCGCGCGTCAAATCCGCCAGCAGCGCCGTCACCGCAGCAGAGACCGCACCCGCTCCTTGCAACGCGCGGCCCACCAACAAACCTGCCAGCGTGTCTGCGTTACCCGCCATCAAACTGCCCAAAGCAAAGACCAGCAAACCAAAAATAATTACGCGCTTGCGGCCCAAACGGTCCGAGGCCACACCAAACGGGATTTGCAGCAAGCCTTGCGTCAGGCCATAAATGCCCATGGCCATGCCGACCAACGCCGGGTCATCGCCGCCAGGATATTTGCGCGCCTCCAAGGCGAACACGGGCAACACCAAAAACAAGCCCAACATGCGCAACGCAAAGATCGACGCCAACGCGCCACTGGCACGGCGCTCGGTCGGCGTCATGCTGGGGCTCTGGTCGAGGGCGGGATCGGGGGTTAAATTCATCGTCACAGCCTGCCATTGTCCCGCATTCCTAGCCAAGTTCGCCTGTCGCCACTATCATGTCGGGTTGCCCTTTATTTGACAGACCCGTGAACGCACCCAACGACGGCGCCTATTTAGGCCAAGCCCTGCAGCATCCCTCCGCCCTGCGAAACATCAGCATTCGCGGAGCACGCACGCACAACCTGAAAAACATCGACCTCGACATCCCACGCAACCAGTTGGTGGTGATCACAGGCTTGTCGGGTTCAGGCAAATCCAGCCTGGCGTTTGACACGCTGTATGCCGAAGGCCAACGTCGCTATGTCGAAAGTCTGTCGGCCTATGCCCGTCAGTTCTTGGGGCGCTTGGACAAACCCGATGTCGACCTGATTGAAGGCCTGTCGCCCGCCATCAGCATTGAGCAAAAAGCCACCAGCCACAACCCGCGCTCTACCGTGGGCACGGTGACCGAAATTCATGACTACCTGCGCCTGCTGTTTGCCCGCGCCGGCACACCCTATTGCCCCGACCACAACTTGGCGCTGCAGTCGCAAAGCGTGTCACAAATGGTGGACGCCGTCATGGCGCTACCCGAAGACACCAAGCTGATGCTGCTCGCGCCGATTGCGCGCAACCGCAAAGGCGAATACAGCGAGCTCTTCACACAGCTGCAAGCCCAAGGCTATGTGCGTTTTCGCATTGAGGGCCAGGTCTACGAATACGACGACTTGCCCGATCTGAAGAAAACCGAGAAGCACGACATCGATGTGGTGGTCGACCGCATCAAAGTCCGTCACGAAGCGGCGACTGCACCAACCCCTACCGCTGAGCCCAGCATTGGCGATGTCGCCATTGCAGCGCCTCCCCCCGGCTTGCGCCAACGCTTAGCCGAGAGCTTTGAGGCCGCGCTGCGTTTGGCCGAAGGCCGCGCCATTGCACTTGAGATGGACACCGGTGTCGAGCACGCGTTCAACGCCAAGTTTTCGTGCCCACAGTGCACGTATTCCATCAGCGAGTTGGAACCCCGGCTGTTCTCATTCAACTCGCCAGTCGGCGCTTGCCCGGCTTGTGATGGTTTGGGTCACCAAGATTATTTCGATCCCGCCCGCGTCGTGGCTTTCCCCTCGCTGAGCTTGGGCAGCGGCGCCATCAAAGGCTGGGACCGTCGCAACGCGCATTACTTCACCCTGCTGGAGAGCTTGGCCAAACACTACAAATTTAACCTCGACGCGCCATTTGAAGAGCTCAGCCCCGAAGTGCGGCAGGTGCTGTTGTATGGCTCGGGCGAGGAAGACATCAAGTTCAATTACAGCTTGGAGTCAGGCGGCAAAAAGCTGAGCAAGAAGCATCCCTTTGAAGGCATCTTGGTCAACATGGAGCGCCGCTACCGCGAGACCGATTCGGCTGTGGTGCGCGAAGACTTGTCGCGCTACCGCGGCACGCGTGCCTGTACATCTTGCGGTGGCACCCGCCTGCGTCGCGAAGCGCGCCATGTGCGCATTGGCGAAGGCGACCAAATGCGCGGCATCTTTGACATCAGCCACACCACGCTGGGCGAATGCTTTGGCTACTTCAACACGCTGCAACTGCACGGCGCCAAAGCCGAAATTGCCGACAAGGTGGTGCGCGAAATTGCCTCACGCTTGAAGTTCTTGAACGATGTGGGCTTGAACTACCTCAGCCTCGACCGCAGTGCCGACACCCTGTCGGGCGGCGAAGCACAGCGCATTCGCTTGGCCTCACAAATTGGCTCAGGCCTCACCGGCGTCATGTATGTACTAGACGAACCCAGCATTGGTCTGCATCAACGCGACAACGACCGACTCATCGACACCCTCAAACACCTGCGCAACATCGGCAACAGCGTGCTGGTGGTGGAGCACGACGAGGACATGATTCGCGCAGCAGACTTTTGTGTCGACATGGGACCCGGCGCAGGCGTACATGGCGGTCAAGTGATGGCGCGTGGCACACCTGCAGAGATCGAAGCCAACCCGCACTCACTCACCGGTCGTTATTTGGCGCAAGCCCTGCGCATCGATGTACCCAAGCAACGCAACGCGTTTCTGCCGGTCGATGCGGAAGAACTCAAATTCCAACGGCGTTTGCACAAAGATGCCTCTGAACACCAAGTCATCCGCATCCGTGGGGCGCGCGGCAACAACTTGAAAAACGTGACCGCGGATTTCCCTGTGGGCTTGCTCACCTGCGTCACAGGCGTGTCGGGCTCGGGCAAATCCACGCTCGTCAACGACACGCTGTACACCGCCGCCGCGCATGCGATTCACCGGGCACATGACGAACCTGCGGCGCATGACGAGATCACCGGCCTTGATTATTTCGACAAGGTCATCAACGTGGACCAATCGCCGATTGGTCGCACCCCGCGCAGCAACCCCGCCACCTATACCGGCTTGTTCACCCCCATCCGCGAGCTGATGGCCGAAGTGCCCATGGCGCGCGAGCGGGGCTACGGCCCTGGGCGCTTCAGCTTCAACGTGGCTGCAGGCTCCGGCGGTGGCCGCTGCGAGGCTTGCCAAGGCGACGGCATGGTGAAGGTGGAAATGCACTTCTTACCCGACGTGTACGTGCCGTGCGATGTGTGCCATGGCCTTCGCTACAACCGCGAAACGCTAGAGGTTTTGTACAAAGGCAAAAATATCGCCCAGGTGCTGGACCTCACCGTCGAAGCTGCGCTGCAGTTCTTCAGCGCCGTGCCCAACATCGCGCGAAAGTTGCAAACTTTGATGGATGTGGGCTTGTCTTACTTGCAGCTGGGCCAAGCGGCCACCACGCTGTCGGGCGGCGAGGCACAGCGCGTGAAACTGGCCCTAGAGCTGAGCAAGCGCGACACGGGTCGCACGCTTTACATCTTGGACGAACCCACCACCGGTTTGCACTTCGCCGACATCGCATTGCTACTGAAAGTGTTGCAACACCTGCGCGATGCGGGCAACACCATCGTCATCATTGAGCACAACTTGGACGTGATCAAAACCGCGGACTGGTTGATCGACATGGGCCCCGAGGGCGGCAGTGGCGGCGGTACCGTGGTGGGTGTGGGCACACCGGAACAACTGGCCGCGAACCCTGCCAGCTTCACCGGCAAATATTTGAAGCGTTTGTTGCAGGGCTAGATCCCTGCACCGCATCGTTGCCGTTAATGCTGGTGACCATGTGCGCCATGCACATGGCGGTGGGCAATTTCTTCAGCCGAGGCGGCACGTACCGCCGTCACGGTGCAGCGGAATCGCAAGGCTTGACCTGCCAGCGCATGGTTGCCATCTAGGTGAACTTCGGGGCCTTTGATCTTGACCACGTTGAACACGCGCGGCTGACCATCGTCACCGACGCGTTGCAACTGCCCGCCCACTTTGACGCCGGGTGGAAATTCAGCTTTAGGAATGACCCGCACCAAGGATTCGTCGCGCTCGCCAAAAGCGTCCTCAGCGCTCAAATCCAGCGTGACGGCAAAGCCCACCGATTGGCCATTCAGCGCCGCTTCGACCTTGGGGAAAATGTTTTCATAGCCACCATGCAAATAGGCCAAATGCCCGGAGTCCAAGGGCTTGCCTGTGGGTGTAGTGACTTGGTATTGAATCGTGACGGCCGTGTCTTGTGAAATGTTCATGGTGAAGCTTTGAATGAAAAAACGCCATGGTTCACGGCGGGTTAAAAAATCAGCCGCGCGCGGCCTGCAAGGTGTCGCGCGTTTGCAGCGCCACGCGACGTGCGGCATCGGCGAAGTCATCACCTTGGGACGCATACAAAATTGCCCGCGATGAGTTGACGATGATCGGCCCCGTGGTCTCGCCACCGCTCACACGCAAACCCGCTTTCACGGTAGCCACGGCATCGCCGCCTTGCGCACCAACGCCAGGAATCAGCAAGGGCACGGTGGGTGCGAGCGCGCGCACACGCTCAATTTCTTTGGGGTAGGTCGCGCCCACCACCAAGCCCAATTGACCATTGAGGTTCCAAGGCCCTTGCGCCAGTTTGGCGATGTGCTCGTACATGAGAGGCTGGCCTTCCACCGACGCGAGGCGTTGGTTTTGCAAGTCGTCACCGCCGGGGTTGGAGGTGCGGCACAGCAAGAACGCGCCTTTGCCGTGGTATTTCAAATACGGCGCGACCGAATCCCAACCCATGAAGGGTGACAACGTGACGGCGTCGGCGCCAAAACGCTCAAACGCTTCAACAGCGTATTGCTCCGCAGTGCTGCCAATGTCGCCGCGCTTGGCATCCAAGATGATTGGCACATGCGGCGCCACACGACGCATGTGTTCCATCAATCGCTCCAATTGCCCTTCGGCGCGGTGCGCAGCAAAGTAAGCAATTTGCGGTTTGAAGCTGTTCACCACGTCAGCTGTGGCGTCGACGATGGCGGCGCAGAAATCGTAAATCTTGTTGGCGTCGCCCTTGATGCGATCGGGGAACTTGGTCGGTTCGGGGTCCAGGCCCACGCACAGCATGGAGGCGTTTTGGCGCTCGGCGGCGCTCAGCATGTCAAGAAAGGTCATGTCCAGATTTTAGAAGGCTTACCATGCTGCCCATGTCTGCTTTACCCAGCCTCACACGCCGCCAGCTTTGGCTGCTGATCACCCTCACCTTGGTATGGGGCGTCAACTGGCCCATCATGAAATTGGGCGTTACCGGCTTTCCTCCGCTCACGTTTCGCAGCTTGTCGATGTGGATTGGCATGCCCGTGTTAACGATCGCCTTGTTGTTGATGAAAGTGCCGCTGCGCATCCCACGTGCGCACTGGCGCGAGGTGTTGAAGCTTGCGTTCTTCAACATGTTTGTGTGGCACGTGTTGGTGATCTTGGCGTTGCCGATGTTATCGAGCGGACGCGCGGCCATCTTGGGTTACACCATGCCCATCTTCTCGGCCATTTGGGGCGTGATTTGGTTCAACGCGCCGCTGCGCGCACGTCAGTGGTTGGGCGTGGTGGCGGCGGGTGTGGGCGTGTTGCTGTTGTTGTGGAATGAATTGAGCCACTTGTCGGGCCAACCGTTCTGGGTGTTGATGGTGTTGATCGCCGCCGCTGTTTGGGCCTACGGCACCCAACGCTTGCGACACACGCCGCTGGAAGTGCCCACCCTGACCATCGCCTTTTGGATGACGGGCATGACCACGATCTTGCTCACGGTGTTGGCCTGCGTGTTTGAGCAAGACCGTTGGCAGATGCCTGCCGAGCACACACAGTGGGCTATTTTGTACAACGCCATCGGTGTGTTTGCATTTGCGCAAGCCGCCTGGCTGACACTGGCACGCGGACTGCCACCGGTGGCCTCAACCTTGAGCGTGATGTTCATCCCGGTGCTGGGCGTGTTCACCGGCGCGTGGTGGCTGAACGAAGTGCTGCATTGGCAAGACTGGACAGCAGTGGTGTTGATGGTGGTCGCCATCGCCACGGTGCTGTGGCCGGCGCGGTCGACTTCGCCTTAACGGCTGTTCAGGTGTGCCATGGCAAGGCAGAGGTCCGCCCAGACCTTGGCCTTCTCAGGCAAATTGCGCAACACATAGGCGGGGTGGTAGGTCACCACCACGGGTAAGTTTTGGTACTGGTACACGCGGCCCCGCAACTTGCCCAAGGGCGTGCTCTCCACCTCAGGCACGCTGTCGCGCAACAGGGCTTGCACCGCAAAACGGCCCATCGCCAAAATCATTTTGGGTTTGAGTAAGGCCACTTGACGCTCAAGGTAGGGCAAGCACTGCGCGACCTCTTCGGGCTTGGGGTTGCGGTTGCCTGGCGGGCGGCACTTGAGCACGTTGGCGATGAACACACCGCCGCCTTCTGGGGTGCGCTCGCCCGTGCGCGACAGCTTCATGGCGCTCAGCATGTTGTCAAGCAGCTTGCCCGCTTGACCGACAAAGGGTTCGCCTTGCTGGTCTTCGTTCTCGCCAGGGGCTTCGCCCACGATCAACCAATCCACTTGCGGGGCGTGGCCTTCTGACGCCGGCGCGCCAACACCAAACACCGTGTTGGTGCGCGTGCTGCACAAAGTACACGCTTGGCAGGACGACACCGTGGTGTGCAACGCCGACCAGTCCATTTGGTCAATGCCTTCGGGGCGCTGGATGATGAGGGGCTCGGGCTTCTCTTTGAGCACCGGGACCACCGTGGGCATGTGTCGTGTGACACCTTCGACACCAGCTGCGTTCGCGATGGCCTGCGTGGCCAACTCACTGGCCGCTGCAAAGCTATGTGCCTCGTCGGCATGGGCTTGCATCACGGCGTCCACAGGCACGGAGGCCGAGGTGTCGACGACCAAAGTTTCCACTGCCGGTGCGCTCATCACCGCCGCCTCTGACAACGGCGACCACACGCGCACACCCATCTCGGCCAGCATGGCGCGTTGTCGTTTGTCGAGATGTAGGGTGTCGGTCATGGGGTGTAGCTTACAACTTGAGCGACATCACCACCGCGTGTTCGCGTTGGCCTTGGTCTGCAGGGTAATAGTTTTTGCGCTCGCCCACGCGGCGGTATCCATAGCGCTCATACACCTGCATGGCGCGCGCATTGCTCACGCGCACTTCCAGCCACAACCATTGGGCCTGGCGGCTGCGCGCCCAGACGGCCAAGGCGTCCAGCATCAACACCGCGTAGCCTTGGCCTTGAAACTCAGGCGCAACCGTGATGTTGAGCAAATGAACTTCTTCCACGCCCTCCATCGCCACGAAGTAGCCGATCAAGGTGTCGCCGCCCATCAGCGCGACCAATTGGTAGCCTGACTTGAGTGAGTCTGCAAAATTGCCGCGTGTCCACGGATGGGCATACGCACTGTTTTCAATGCGCAGCACATCGTCGAGCAGCGTGTCGGTGAGCGGCTCCAAGCGGACTTCGGGTTTCAACACAGCATTCATCGTGGGTGGCAAAGAGTCAGGGATGAATTGTCGATGAAGCCGGCATGCCCACAGGCGGTGCGGCTTGCGCTTTGATCTGCATGCGCTCTGCCGTGGTTTGCGCCACTTTGTCGCGGATGTACAGCGGCAGCGCTTCTTCGGGCGGCACAGCAGCACCCGCCGCCCACGCCGCGGGCGCTAAGCGCACCAACGCTGCCGCGGTGGGCAAGGCTGTGCGTTGTGGCGCCGTCAATGCTGCGGGCCAACGCCCGGCGTACACCGACCATGCGTTGCCTGCGGCGATGAAACTATCTGCAGCCCAATCAGCCGGCCAATGCAACGACTCGGGGCTGTGCAACTCAGGAGCTTGCACGCAACGCCAAGTGCCGTGCAACAGGTGGTGCTCGCCAGCAGGGGTTGGATTTTCAACAGCCGCATTGGGCGTGAACTCATAGGCCGCGGCATACACCTGCTCCATGCGTGCGTCCATCACGGCCAGCACGCGGGTCACGGGTACAGCACCTGATGCTGCATGCGCCGCACGCGCCTCTTCTGCCACGGCCAACAAGGTGTCTATTGGCAACACCGGCAAGTTCGCACCAAAGGCCAAGCCCTGCGCCACCGAACATGCCGTGCGCAAACCGGTAAAAGCGCCGGGCCCTCGGCCAAACACCACGGCGTGTAAATCGGTCAGTGCCAAACCAGCTTCTTGTAACAGTGCCAAGGCCTGCGGAATCATGTGGGTCGAAGTCAGCGCGCCCCCGGCGCTGGTGTGCGTCCAGGTGTGTGCGCCGCGTGCGACCGCGAGCGAAAGGGTGTCGGTGCTGGTCTCTAGCGCCAGCCACTGGTGTGGGGTCATGGGGTGATTATCCCGGCTGTGATAATTTGCCTATGCCCACCTTGTATTTGCCTTCTTTCCACCTGCGCTCCAGACTCGTCAACGCTTCGCTATGGGACGGTGTGCGTTGCACGTTGGCGGTCGTGGTGGCTGCAAGCGCGTTGCTCGCCGAGGCCGCCCCGCATTCAAAAGTCGTGCGCAGCGAGCCCCCCAAACACACCGCGGGTGACATTGGCCAGCTGCCGCGCGACGTTGAAGCTGCGTTGCAACGCGCCAAAGTACCCAGCGAGAACTTTCATGTGATGGTGGTCGACACCAGCGCGAGCAGCACCCCGCGCCTCAGCCACCAAGCCCAAGTGCGCGTGAACCCCGCCTCGCTGATGAAGCTGGCCACCACCACCGCCGCACTCGACACCCTCGGCCCTGCGTTTGTGTGGCGCACGCCGGTGTTCATCGATGGCCCTGTGCGTGAGGGGGTGCTGCACGGCAACGTGTATGTGCGCGGCAGCGGCGACCCGCGCTTGGTGGTGGAACGTTTGTGGTTGCTGATGCGTCGCATCCAAGGCTTGGGGATTCAAAAGATACAAGGCGACATCGTGCTCGACCGCACGGTGTTTGAGGTACCACCGCGCGATGCCGCCAGCTTTGATGGCGAGCCCTTGCGCCCCTACAACGCTGCGCCGGATGCCTTGTTGCTCAATTTCAAATCGCTGCTGATTCAATTTGTACCCGACCGTGCGGCTAACGTGGCGCGCGTGCAGGTCGAGCCGCCACTGGCTGGCGTTCAATTCCCTGCCACTGTGCCGCTGTCGACAGGTGATTGCAGCGACTACCGCAGTTTGCTCCGCGCCGATTGGAGTGACGCCACACGCATTCGTTTCGCAGGCAACTACCCTGCCGTGTGTGGCGAGAAGGCGTGGCCCATCGCTTACGCGGCCCCCCAACACTTTGCGGCACGTGCCATTGCCGGCATGTGGCAGCAACTCGGCGGCCAACTCAGTGGCCAAGTGCGCGAGGGCAACGTGCCTGCCAACTTGCAGCCTGTGCTCAGCGTCGAGTCGGCCAGCCTGGCAGAGACCATCCGCGACATCAACAAGTACAGCAACAACGTGATGGCGCAACAGCTCTTCCTCACCCTCAGCCAACAGCAGCGTGGTGTGGGCAGCTTTGACGCATCACGTGAAGTGATGCAACGCTGGTGGCGTGACCGCGTGGGCGGCGAATTGCCGACGTTTGACAATGGCTCTGGCCTGAGCCGAGACGAACGCATCAGCGCGCAAGCCTTGGCGCGTTTGCTGCAAGTGGCCTGGGCCTCGCCTTACATGTCTGAGCTGATCAGCTCGTTGCCTATCACCGGGTTGGACGGCACCCTCAAGCGCAGCAAAGCGCAAGCCAGCGCGCATTTGAAAACCGGCAGCCTGCGCGATGTGGCAGGCTTAGCCGGCTTTGTGGACACCGCCAACGGCAAGCGTTGGGTGGTGGTGGCCATCCTGCACCACCCCAATGCCCATGCGGCACGCCCCGCGCTTGATGCCCTGATTGACTGGGTAGGAAACCAACCATGAACTACACCGAATGGATTGGCTATGCCGCCGCCAGCCTAACCACGGCCAGCTTTGTGCCGCAAGCGTGGCTGACCTTCAAGACGCGCGACGTCAGCGGTATTTCATTGGGGATGTACAGCGCCTTCACGCTGGGCATTGCGCTGTGGTTGGCCTACGGCTTGCTGATCGAAGCCTGTCCCGTGGTGATTGCCAACGTGATCACGTTGGCACTGGCGGCCAGTATTTTGTGGATGCGGGTGAGGTTTGGGCGCCAAGCCGGTTAAGGTAGCCAACCGATGTTGCGCATGGTGAACAACATGCGATCCGCCAAGAAACGATTGGCTATGGGTGTGAGATTGATGTTGTCTGCAAAAACGTAACTTTGGTAGTTGGTTGAACCGTTCAGTGATGCAACAGTACAACCCTCGATCGTTGTTGGCGTGGGACAAACTGGCGAATACAAACCTGTGTCTGCTGTAAGTAACAAGCCGCTCACGTTGGCAATGCGTGTCGTCCCGTTTGTATCGAACTTACCAGCAAAACTATTGAAATCTCCAGAGCGATCGAGCAAGTAAACGGGCTTTCGATCTTGTGGATAGGCCGCGTTTAATTTTTGTAATAACTGAAAATTAAAAGAAGTCAAACTGGGCATTGAGCTCGTCGTGATACTTAGCTTTTGAATGTCTTCTAAAGACTTGCCATTTGGAGCTGTCAACGCCCATGGCGTTCTGGCCATATTGATAGCAGGCATCACAACCACATGCTCCGCGCCAGCAGAGACCAACCTGCCTATCGCTGTCACCAAATTTGTGGTCGCGGTATCTGTGCTGGCATTGGACATGACTGCGTCGTAGATATCCCAGTTACCAACTGTGATGATGATTAGATCCTTTTTCCCAACAACACCACCCGAACTGTTCAAAAATGTGGTGATTTGGCTGTTCACATCGGCTACACGTGCGTTATCAGTCGCGTAACTAAATCCCCCTGTCGCGGCTAGCGGATTGGTAGCCGCAGGGTTTGCAGAAAGCGCATTTGCGGCAACAGATTTCACCGTAATCCCTACACGGGCAGCAACTCGCCCTGCAATCGTGTTGTCGACTTCATTTGTTCGAACTGTCGATAGCCCATAACCATCGGCGTCAACGTAATTGAAGCCATCGCCAAAAGCAATTACACGTGTTGGCCTGAACGGATCCACCGTGCTACTCGCACCGCCGCATCCCGACAACAGGGCAGCAGCCACAACGGTGCACAAGGCTTTGAGGGTTCGGCTAAAAATTGGGTTCATCACAGGCTCTCGGTTGAGTACTTCGCTAGTTTAACGAGTTGGCGTGGCGGCACGAATCAGCCGGTCTCTGACGCCATCCCACGCGGCATCAGGGGGGGGCACCTCTACCCAAATGTGGTCCGCGCCTTGGTCATCAAAGGCGCGCAGCTGAGCAAACAAGGCATGGGCTGCCGCCTGTGCGGCTTCGGGCATGGGCTGCCAGTGGAACTGCGCGGCTTTGACCTCAGGCAACTGCAGGGGGCTGCGCGACCAGATCGCAATTGAATCAGTGGAAGGCGATTGACAGGCGACCTTGTCAATGGCTTGCTGAAGCTCATGCGCGCTCATCAGCTGTACGCGGGCGCGCGGGGCGTAATGCGACTCCAGCGTGCCGGAAGCCCGGGGCGCATCGGCATCTGGCGCTGTTGGGGTGCGCACCGTCACGCCGCAGGCTTCGCTCAGCTGCTGGGGCGTCAACACGCCCGGGCGCAGCAGCACAGGCGCCCCCCGAGTGCAATCGACGATGGTGGACTCGATACCCACGTCACAGGCGCCCCCATCAATGATCAACAACGCTTCACCGAATTCACTGGCCACATGCGCTGCCGTGGTGGGGCTGACGCGACCAAACAAATTGGCGCTGGGTGCGGCCACGCCGAAGACCCCTAAAGTTTCAGCCTGTCGCAACACTTCATGGGCCACAGGGTGTGAAGGGCAACGCAGGCCTACCGAATTTTGCTCCCCTGCAGCCACGGCAGCGACGTCGGGGCGTCGCGGTAAGATCAAGGTCAACGGACCCGGCCAAAAAGCGTGGATCAATTTGTGTGCAAATGCAGGGACGTGGCTGGCAAAACGCTGCACCCCTTCTGCGCTGGCCACATGCACGATCAGCGGGTGGTTGTTAGGTCGTCCTTTGGCCGCAAAAATTTTGGCTACGGCAGCATCATTGCCGGCGTCCGCGGCCAAGCCGTAGACCGTCTCGGTGGGCAGCCCCAACAAATCACCGCGCTGCAGCGCTTGTGCCGCCGCCGCAATGCTGTGAGGGGACTGACCATCCAGAATCATGCTGCCAAGCCAAGCACACCGTCAGAACGGTGCGATCCCCAAAATAGCCGCCGCTTGCAAAGCCACCGCGTGAGCGACCTCTGAGGTGGCCGCCGTGATGTTGAGGTGGCCCATCTTGCGACCCACGCGCGCTTCACGCTTGCCGTACAAGTGCAAGTGCGTGCCAGGCAGTGCCAATACTTGGTGCCATGCGGGCTCGGATTGCAAAGAATTGGGTTCTGACCCCAATTGATTGGTGAACCACAAGTCGCCAAGCAGGTTGAGCATGACAGCGGGGCTGTGCAAGCGGGGTTGCGTCAAGGGCAAATCGGCCATGCAGCGCACTTGCAATTCAAACTGCGAAACGTCGCAGGCGTCTTGGCTGTAGTGGCCGCTGTTGTGTGGGCGTGGAGCAATCTCGTTGACCACCAGCTGCCCATTGGCCAACACAAAAAACTCCACGCAAAGCACGCCGACGTAGTTCAATTCTTGTGCCACGGCTTTGGCTGCGGTGATGGCTTGTTGCGCCAAGGCGTCTGGCACGTTATTCGCAAACACCTCGGTCACCGCCAAGATGCCATCGCGGTGCAGATTGCGCTGCACGGGCAGGTTGACCATCGCGCCATCGCGGCCGCGCGCCACGATGACCGAGCACTCCGACGCCAAGGGCAACATCTTCTCTAGCACGCACGGCACGCTGCCCAGCTGGGCCCAGCCGGCATGGAGCTCGTCACGCGTGGTCACGCGCAGCTGACCTTTGCCGTCATACCCCATGCGCGATGTTTTCAAAATGCCAGGCAACAAGTTGTCGTTGACGGCGGCCAATTGTTCGGCGGTGTCGATCACCGCATGCGGTGCTACCGGCACACCGCACGCGACGAAGTGGGCTTTCTCACGCGCGCGGTCTTGCGCTACGGCCACTGCTGAGGCAGCGGGCGACACAGGCAAGGTGGTGGCGAGTTGCGCCAGCGCATCAGCCGGCACGTTTTCAAACTCGGTGGTCACGGCTTGGCACACGGTGGCGAGTTGCTTCAAGCCTGCGGCGTCTAGGTAATCGGTGTGAATGTGGTGATGGCTCACCAAGCCCGCGGGGCTTTGTGCATCAGGGTCAAGCACCGCAGTGTTGTAGCCCATGCGCTGTGCGGCGTGCGCCCACATGCGTCCCAATTGCCCGCCGCCCAACACGCCCAGGGTGGCGCCAGGCAGCAAAGGTTTCAGCGTCACGCTCATACGGGTGGCAAGGTCATGTTGCGCGCCACTTCGGTTTGCGCCACGCGGAAGGCTTGCAGTTTTTCAGCAAGCGCCACATCGGTCGAGGCCAACAACGCAACCGCAAACAAAGCGGCGTTGGCAGCGCCCGCATTGCCGATTGCAAACGTAGCCACTGGGACACCTTTGGGCATTTGCACAATGCTGTGCAAGGAATCGACGCCTTGCAAATGCTTGCTTGCCACGGGCACCCCCAACACCGGAACGATGGTTTTGGCGGCAATCATGCCGGGTAAATGTGCCGCACCGCCGGCGCCGGCGATGATGGCGCGCAAACCACGGCCTTGGGCCGCCTCGGCATAAGCAAACATGTCGTCGGGCATGCGATGGGCAGAAACCACACGGGTTTCAAAAGAGACGCCAAATTCTTGGAGAATCTGGGCTGCATGTTGCATGGTGTCCCAATCGGAGTTGGAACCCATGACGACACCGACTTGGCACTGGGTCATGATGTGGCTGTGTGTGTGAGCAAAAACGAATTTTAAGACGGGACCCCCATGATGGATGTGACGATGGCAAATTTCGAGACCGATGTGATTGCGGCCTCACAAACCACCCCTGTGTTGGTGGACTTCTGGGCCGATTGGTGCGCCCCCTGCAAATCACTCGGTCCGGTTTTAGAGAAGCTCGAGGCCGACTACGCAGGACGCTTCAAGCTGGTCAAGATCAACGCCGACACAGAGCAACAATTGGCCGGCGCCTTTGGCGTGAAAAGTTTGCCCACCTGTATTTTGTTGATCGGCGGTCGGCCTGTCGATGGCTTTATGGGCGCCTTGCCCGAAGGCAAGGTGCGCGAGTTTTTGGACAAGCATGTGCCGTCTGACAGCGAAGTAGCCGCACAGGCCGACATGCAAGCCGCCGAGCAACTGGCCCAATCAGGCGATGCGCAAGCGGCCATTGCCAAACTGCAAGAAGCCCTGAGCCTCAACCCCGCCGATGACGAAGCGCGCTACAACCTGGTGAAGCTCCTGATCTCCGTGGGCGAGCTGGAAGAAGCGCAAGCTGCTTTGGCACCCAAGCTGACCGACATCCCTCTGCAGTTGCGTTTTGACGCCTTGAACTACTGGCTGCAAGCCTTGCATTTTGTGGCCAGCGACGAACGAGGCGGCTGGAACTTCGAACAGTTCGATGCCTTGATCGCACAAAACAAACGCGACTTCGACACCCGCTTGGCCAAGGCCCGCTTGTTCATCGCCGCCGAGTTGTTTGAAAACGCGATGGAGGAGTTGCTGGAAATCATCATGCGCGACAAGACCTGGAATCACGACGTGGCGCGCAAAACCTATGTGGCGATTCTTGAATTGCTGACACCGCCCAAGCCCAAAACGGACGATGCCGCCGTTGGCAAATCCGCGGGCGGCATCGAGTTGACCGGCAAAGCGGCGGTGCAAGAAGACCCCGTCTTGGAGATGATCTCGCGTTACCGCCGCAAGCTCAGCATGGCGCTGAACTGATCAGTCTTTCAACCGCTCCCAAGCCTCTTGGTACTTGGCGGCGGTTTGCGCAATCACCTCTTGCGGCAAATGCGGCGCAGGCGGCGACTTGCTCCAGGGCTTGCCTTGCACTTGCGCGGTCTCTAACCAATCGCGCAAAAACTGCTTGTCATAGCTCGGTGGGTTGGTGCCAGCTTTGAAGCTGTCAGCGTAGCTGTCCGCGGGCCAGTAGCGTGATGAGTCGGGTGTGAGCACCTCGTCCATCAACACCAGGTTGTGGTTGGCATCCAAACCAAACTCAAACTTGGTGTCGGCAATGATGATGCCTTTGGCCGCTGCCACATCGCGCGCGGTTTCGTACAAGGCGATGCTGACGGTTTTGATTTTCTCGGCCAAGCTAGCACCGATCATCTCGACCACTTGTTCGTAGGTGATGTTCTCGTCGTGGTCGCCCACGGCGGCTTTGGCGGCGGGGGTGAAGATGGGCTCTGGCAATTTGCTGGCGTTCTTCAAACCCTTGGGCAATTTGACGCCGCACACCGCTTGGTTTTCTTGGTATTCCTGCCAGCCGCTGCCAGCCAAGTAGCCACGCACCACCGCTTCAACCGGAATGGGCTGCAAGCGTTTGACCAGCATCGAGCGGCCTTTGACCTGGGCCACTTCGTCGGCACTCACCACGCTTTCAGGCGCTTCGCCGGTCAGGTGATTGGGGCAAATGTGGCCGAGCTTGCCAAACCAAAACAAGGCCATTTGCGTGAGCAATTCGCCTTTGCCAGGAATGGCCTCGCCCATGATCACGTCAAACGCGCTGATGCGATCGGAAGCCACCATCAAGATGCGATCGTCACCGACCGCGTAGTTGTCACGCACTTTGCCGCGCGCCAGCAAGGGCAGCGACGTCAACGCTGAAGTATGCAAAGCAGCCATGAATTACTTCACCAGCTGCGCAAGTTCACCCTTGGCGTAACGGGCAGCCACGACCTGCAGGCTGTCGCCCTTGATCTTGCTGCCTTGGCCTTCGCAACGGAATTCCAGATAGCGTTGCTTGCAGATATTCATCGCAGCTTCGCGGGCAGGCTTGAGCCATTCGCGGGCATCAAATTTCTCTGGGTTCTCAAACATGAACTTGCGCGCCGCTGCGGTCATCGCCAAGCGGATGTCGGTGTCGATGTTGACCTTGCGCACGCCATGCTTGATGGCCTCTTGAATCTCAGACACGGGCACGCCGTAGGTCTGCTTCATCTTGCCACCGTATTGGTTGATGAGCGCCAGCAGGTCTTGCGGCACGCTGCTCGAGCCGTGCATCACCAAGTGGGTGTTCGGGATGCGGGCATGAATTTCTTTGACACGGCTGATGGCCAAGATGTCGCCGGTGGGCTCGCGGGTGAATTTGTAGGCGCCGTGGCTGGTGCCAATCGCGATCGCCAAGGCGTCGAGCTGTGTAGCTTTGACAAATAGCGCGGCTTCTTCTGGGTCGGTCAGCATTTGGCTGTGGTCCAACTTGCCTTCGGCGCCAATGCCGTCTTCTTCTCCGGCTTCGCCGGTTTCCAAATTGCCCAAGCAACCCAACTCACCTTCCACCGACACGCCCACTTTGTGCGCCATGGCCACCACTTGCTGGGTCACTTGCACGTTGTACTCAAAACTCGATGGGGTCTTGCCGTCTTCCATCAAGGAGCCGTCCATCATGACGGAACCAAAGCCCAGGTCAATCGCGCCTTGGCACACCTTGGGTGAGGTGCCGTGGTCTTGGTGCATCACCAGCGGAATGTGCGGATAGGCCTCAGTGGCCGCTTGAATCAAATGCTTGATGAAGGGCTCACCCGCATATTTGCGCGCACCGGCGCTGGCTTGCAAGATCACAGGCGCGCCCACGGCATCGGCAGCGGCCATCACGGCTTGCACTTGCTCCAAGTTGTTGACATTGAAAGCGGGGATGCCGTAACCCTGCTCAGCAGCATGGTCCAGAAGTTCGCGCATCGATACGAGTGCCATGGGGAAATCCTAAATTTTTAAAAATAACTGCGCACATTTTAAAGGCGGCAGTTGACCGGCCTATCGCACTTCGCAAATGCGCAGCATGTTGGTGCCGCCAGGCGTCCCCATGGGGTCGCCACAGGTGATGGCGTAGACGTCGCCCGTCTCCACGATCTCGCGCAACTTCAAATGCGCTTCGGCTTGGGCCAAGGCGGTGTCGCGGTCGGCGCTAGTGTCCATCAACAGCGGACGCACATTGCGGAACAAGGCCATGCGGCGCTGCGACGCCACCTTGGTGGTCACGGCGTAGATCGGAATATGGATGCGGTGGCGGCTCATCCACAGTGCAGTCGAACCGGATTCGGTCAGGGCCACGATGGCTTTGGCGCCTAAGTGGTGCGCCGTGAACAAGGCGCCCATGGCGATGGTTTGGTCAATGCGCGTGAAGGTTTGGCCTTTGAAATCGGCATCGAGTTCCACATCTTCAGCCGCCTCGGCGGCCGCGCAAATCTTGGACATTTCTTGCACGGTTTCGAGTGGGTATTTGCCAGCGGCGGTTTCCGCGCTCAACATCACCGCATCGGTGCCATCCAGCACCGCGTTTGCCACGTCACTCACCTCGGCGCGGGTGGGCACCGGGTTGGTGATCATGCTTTCCATCATTTGCGTGGCCGTGATGACCACTTTGTCGTGCTCGCGTGCGAGCTTGATCATGCGTTTTTGCAAAGCGGGGACGGCCGCGTTGCCCACCTCAACCGCCAGGTCGCCACGCGCCACCATGATGCCGTCGCTAGCGCGCAAAATTTCTTCCAGCAACGGGATGGCCTCCGCACGCTCAATCTTGGCGATCAAGCCTGGTTTGTGTTTGTATTCGGCGCCTGCCACATTGGCGAGTTGGCGTGCCATTTCCATGTCGGTGGCGTTTTTGGGAAAGCTCACCGCCACATAGTCGGCTTGGAAGCTCATCGCGGTTTTGATGTCTTCCATGTCTTTGGCCGTCAACGCAGGCGCGGTCAAACCACCTCCTTGCTTGTTGATGCCTTTGTTGTTCGACAACTCGCCGCCCACTTTGACCACGGTGTGCACTTGCTCACCGCGCACGGCTTCAACCGTCAACACAATCAAGCCATCGTTGAGCAACAACAAGTCGCCCGGTTTCACATCACGCGGCAGTTCTTTGTAGTCCAAGCCCACGCCTTGCAAATCGCCCGGCTCTGTACGCGAGGCATCGAGCACAAACTTGTGGCCGTTCTCCAACATCACCTTGCCTTCGGCAAACTTGCCTACGCGAATCTTGGGGCCTTGCAAGTCGGCCATGATGGCCACCTCACGCCCAGCTCGGGCCGCCGCCTCGCGCACCAGGTGCGCGCGGTCAATGTGGTCTTGGGCTTTGCCGTGGCTGAAGTTCAAGCGAACCACGTTCACGCCGGCTCGAATCATGGCCTCTAACAACGCAGGGTCGCTGGAAGCAGGACCTAAAGTGGCAACAATTTTGGTGGCGTGACGGGCCATGCGCGAGTCTCCTGGTGGTTTTGTTTGATTTCATTCTCACACGTTTAGATCCCGCAATTCGGCGCATTCCCGCCTTGTAAAAATGAAAAACAAACTCTTTTTAATTACAAACAACCTTAACCCTGGCCTTGTATTGACGGGTAAACACCCATGTTTGCGCCCAACCAGCGATAATCAGGGGCTGATTGATGCAAATCAGTGCGCATCCACCACGCTTCTCTAAGATTCGTCCCCTATGACCACAACTATCAAACCTATCCTTCCCGGCGAACCCATGCCACACCGCAAAGTCATGCGTGAGTGGTTGATTCCTTTGGCAGAGCGCACCACCGTGCTGGCCATCGTGATGCTCGTCGTGGACCTCGTGCTGTGGGGCGCCCTCATGGCTGGCACGGTGCTGTTCGAATCTTGGTGGGCGAAACTCTTGAGCGGCTGTGTGGCTGGCTTTGTGATCGGCCGTTTGTTCATCATCGGTCACGACGCCTGTCACCAGAGCTTGACGCCACACCGCAACCTCAACAAGTGGTTGGGCCGCATTGCGTTCTTGCCCTCGTTGACGGCCTACAGCTTGTGGGACATCGGCCACAACGTGGTGCACCATGGCTACACCAACCTCAAAAATTTCGACTTCGTATGGGCCCCGTACACCCCCGAAGAGTTTGCTGCGCTGAGCAAGTGGGAACAACTCAAAGACCGCGTCTACCGCAGCGGCTGGGCACCTGGCTTGTATTACATGATCGAAATCTGGTGGAACAAGATGGTGTTTCCCAATGAAAAAAATATGCCCACACGCCGCCCCATCTTCACCAAAGATTGTTTGCTGATCACCGCCTTCGGCGCTCTTTGGGTCGGCGTCATGGCTTGGGCTGCGATCGCCACCGAGCAATCCATCGCCTTCATCTTGTTGATGGGTTTTGTGGTGCCTTTCTTCTTCTGGGTCAGCATGATCGGCTTCGTGGTTTACGTGCACCACACCCATGTCGATGTGTCTTGGCACGAAGAACGCACCGGCTGGTCCAAGGCTTCACCTTTTGTGTCCACCACCGTGCACTTGACCTTCCCCTTCAACATCGGCGCCTTGATGCACCACATCATGGAGCACACCGCGCACCACTTGGACATGAGTATTCCTCTTTACAAGCTCAAGCAAGCGCAAGGCAAACTTGAAGAGTTGCTGCCCGGCCGCATCATTGTTCAGCCCTTCTCTTGGCGCTGGTATGTGCAAACCGCACGCGACTGCAAGCTGTATGACTTCAAAACCGACAGCTGGATGACCTACGATGGCAAAGTCACGAGCCCCCGCGCGATGAACCCTGCTGCCGCGTAAGCTGCACAGACGCACATCGACAGCCCCTCAGTTGCTTGCAAACTGCGGGGCTTTTTCTTGTACGCTTCACCGCCATGAAACTGATTGTTTTGTTCTTGCTGGCAGTCGCTTCGGCCGCGTCGCACGCCATGTGGGTGACCGTCACGCGCAACGAAGTGGCGACCGTCTACATTGACTCGATGGCGATTCAGAAAATGGGCGTCAACCGTCGCGTGTGGGTGGTTTACGACCTGACGAGTCCAGACAAAACTGGCCAACAGTCGGTCAAGTCGCACATCGACTACGACTGCACCGAGGGCAAATACAAAACCCTCAGCGCCACCAGCCACCCCAACAAAATGGGCAATGGCCCCGCCATCAAAGCGCTGCCCGTGCCCGAGGGCTGGCGGCCTGTCAGCCAAGACAGCATGAGCCGCCAGTTGTTTGCGTTTGCCTGCGCGTGGTGAGCCGTTAGCCCGCTGCGCGTTTGGTCAAAATTTCAAACGCAGGCAAGGTCTTGCCTTCCAGCACTTCCAAGAACGCACCACCTCCGGTGGAGATGTAGCCCACTTGTTTCTCGATGCCGTACTTGGCAATCGCCGCCAAGGTGTCGCCACCACCTGCGATGCTGAAGGCACTGGATTCGGCAATGGCGTGCGCAATGGTTTTGGTGCCGTTCTCAAACGCGTCAAACTCGAACACACCCACGGGGCCATTCCACACGATGGTGCCTGCAGCTTTGAGTTGCGTGGCCAGTTTGGTCGCTGTTTCAGGGCCAATGTCCAGGATCATGTCGTCGTCGGCCACGTCGGTGGCTTTCTTGACGGTGGCCACGGCATCTGCCGCAAAGGTTTTGGCGGTCACCACATCGGTGGGGATCTGCACCTCGGCGCCACGCGCTTTCATGAGTTCGATCACGGCTTTGGCTTCGCCCACCAAATCGTGCTCGGCCAAGCTCTTGCCGATGTTCAAACCTGCCGCCAGCATGAAGGTGTTGGCAATGCCGCC